>ERZ794949.350-NODE-350-length-15344-cov-5.997318_pt1 | contig 15344 bp, 18 predicted proteins | sample MGYA00511363_ERZ794949 | MGnify/ENA primary metagenome ERZ794949 (study PRJEB30137, sample SAMN04331402) | food metagenome | isolation source: T1 must sample point D1 replicate B | place: Australia: South Australia ...
GCATAATAAAGAAGGGAAGAAGGACGTCGCGTTAAAATTTCGATTTATCGCGAAAGTAGCGCTGATGATGATGATGATGATGATTCTCATTCAGGCTATGCACGGAGACCGTATGAGCCGTCCCTGATCGCTGCCTAACACTACACTGAACAACGCCTTAGCACTCATGACCCGAGAGATTAGCCAACACCTCACTCGGCCCTCATGTGCGAAGAACGAGACAGTCTGCCAGTCTGGTAAAAAAAAACGGATGGAAGCTTTGACGACCTTCAGATCCGGCTTCCAGCTTTCGTGTGGGCCGTCCACGAGCTTGCCCGTCCTTGCGTCCTTACGACCGCTCCATCCTCCTAACAGATACGAAGCGTCAACCCACCTGTCACCCGCTGCTTCCCGCAGATTGGAAATTCTGCCCAGCTCGCTTGCCAAGTACGTTACATCGTGTAAAAGCTTAGTGCAGTGAACGCGCATTGCTTCGAGCCAATGTAATTGAGGCATAAGCTTACAATTCCTGATCACTCCGTCCACCACACTACACGATCAGTCAGCACAATCGACAGGGAGCTGCACATGATCGGTCAGCGTCTCCTGGCGTTCACGTCATTCTCGAGGTCACGTTATGCACCCCACCTTCTAGAGGATTTACCATATACATAGCCTATTTTGTGCTGTCAAACGCTGGTGACATTCATCCTTATGGCTTCACTCGTATACACCAGCGCTTTCCAATGCTGTGTTGCAAACCCCCTATCTCCGCGAGGTGATCAACCGACACCGAATGAGGAAGCGCTCGCCTGCAAGATCAATCGCGCTCTTGCCTCAGGGCCCTCGACTATCACCAAAGACGCCACTGTCGCAGACTGGGATTCTGATCGAAATCTTATTGTGCTACGCCAGGGTACTAATCACTGGACGTGCTTTCCTGGCAACGAGAACGTCGTCGGCAATGTTCCCATGGCCTGTGACCCCCAAGGTCTCCAATGGATCAAAGACGCTTATTCCGGCATTCCGAAACCTACGAATGTCGCGCCCGGGCTGATATACATGATGTGCGGTGCAAATCAGCATAGCAGCGTGACCCCGGGCGACAAAACAAGCGCGGCCATTCCGATTGGGCCGCACTACATGATTCTTTGGCCGTTCGACTCGAAAAGGGACGGACTGCCAAACACTGTCCGCGATGAGGGAGCCTGGGTGATGTTCGACGGGTCCCCTTATGCTCATTTGCACGTCTGCGGGAATCCCTGGGCTGGAAAGGAGTATGATATTGACACAACTACGGCGAAATGGAATCTGCAATACATAGAGAAGGTTTAGCCTGCTACGAAAATGAGAGTGCTGTATGTCTGTGCCTATGTTCGACCCTGGTCCCATCTGAACACGAACCATTGACGGGACCTCCGACGTTAGCCTCAAATACTGTTCTTGCCTCGTCTTTACTTGAGCCTTGGAGCAGAATGTATGTCTGATACTCTCTTAAATTCAGAACTGTCCATGTTATCTACTCGTTCCGCTGGTCAATGGTACCTCAGGAAGAGCTAGCATCTAATGATTTCTCGATAGCCTCAGTACCGATGTAGCGCTGTTTAGTTGCCATGTTCATGTGCACTGGGAAACATACTGCCGTCCCTGGTCTTATCGATAATTTGGAAGAGCTTCCTGAGAACAGGTTCCAAAGACGCATTTGTTCCACGTGGAGATGTGTCCATGGTTCGAATTGTAAGGATGAGAAGGTAGCCGTTGAGTTCTTTTCATAATAGAAAGCAGAATGAGTTCGTAGGCCCTCAAATACTTTCTTTGTCAGTTCACGACTCGATCCCAGTCGCTGCCCGCCTGTACAGTGTTCGGAAACAACTGGCCAGCGATCGCTGTGCCCAAATGCCAAGGAAGTCGACCCAGCTTGGGCGCACGCTCGTACGGGTCTAAGCCATAAACCTAGGCGCGCCCAACGTGACCAGGAAGTGTTTTATTGCAAGCAAAGTGACTGCTGCTAGCCCTTTCAGAAGGCTGAGAGACATTTTCGCTCCAGCCATTGCGTGCGCATAAAGCAGATTGCGACGTCAACAGTTTCTGACGCCCCACAATATAGAAAGAGGAGCAAGTTGCCGAGTCTCCTGGCAAAACGGAAATTGCTGCTCAAAGTCCTGGGCTATGTAACGTGGGGGACATGCACTGTTGCAGGAGCGGCCGGAAATGCGCATCGCGCGGTGACGTCAAGAACCACTCCGCGACGGGAGGGCGAAGCGGCCCCATCCAAAGGTCTTTTTCTATTGCTCTGCACAACTATCTTTCGTAGACTTATCGGCTCTCGCGTTGCACGCACCACACTCTATCTCACAAACAATAGACCCCACAGCGAATGCCATGCCAGACCTCCATGCTTTCAATCCAAGCACCCTTTTATCGGAACAAATCTCCGTGCCTAGCTCGTACATTCGACTGCTTGACGATTTCTTTCGCATGGTCGACACTCTCCCAAAGGATCCTACAATTGCACACCAAATAGCATCGACTTTCACTCCCAGTGGAACTTGGAAGACTCCATCTGCCGTGTTCCAAGGGCATGACCAAATCAGCCAGTCTGGTTCCTCTTGGGAATTCCTCCGTACAATAAGATCTCTCCAGCATCAAGTCAAAAAGGTCTATGCAATCGATGCCAGTGCTAGGGATCTAATGTTGTTCGGAGTTTTATCCGCCGAAACGAAAGAAGGCCAGGAAACGAGTGTCCACTTCTCCGCTAAAGTGGACATTGATATTGATGAGCAGGGGAAGCCAAGATTCAGCTTTTTCCAGGGCTGGAGTTCAAGAGTATGAGTCGCCTTGTTCTTGATTCTACCGTTCTAGTGGCTCGGCCAGGCACACGACGAATACCGCGTCGTGTTAGTGAAGACGTGAGCATGCTCTTCACTAGCTTGCAGAGACCTGTGTCTTCCAAGAACAACACCTCTAGCCTGTATCTTTATGCCACATATTGGCGTGGTGATAGCGGGGGAGAGATGGCGCTTCTCGATTCGCGCGGTCATGTTTTCGATCCGAATTTGGGACATAGTTTACGTTTGGTTGCAGTCGCCCGATGTTGCAAGCGATCGAGGGCGGAAGTGGGATGAACAGACAATGTGCCGGGGGGTCGGTGGACTGGATGCGTCGAGAGGTATGCTGTGTAATCTAGAACAAAACAGCACCTTGGTTCTGTGTGCTATTTTGCACGAGACAAACAAGTCAAACAAATGTCTCGAAGGAGCAGAGTGTAAATCAAATTTTGTGCTTATGGTATCAAGGGTCATTTCAACAGTAGACCCCAATCGTAAAAACTTCATTTCCAACTGTGCGTGCAAAGTTCACAGTTTGGTCTTAAGTTAATGTCACGGACGGACATTAGAGCATTGGTGTCACTCCACAGAAAGGGGGACAGACAGTTTGTCAACCAAAAGGCTGCTCCTACCGAGGGGATCTAGCTCAGAGATTTCACATCGTGGTGTAATAGTGGTCCTGGTAGAGCGTCAGAGCATCTTTCAGCTGCAATGCGCAGTGCACCATCTCGTGGGTACTGTTCCACCTGATTCCCCCATTTAGCACTGCGCGATACAGCCTTACTCCGTCGTCCCCAGCAGCTTCACGCTGCTTCGACTCGAAGAATAGCCGACGGCTACTGTTGTCTTTAATGTGCACGACTAGGTTGTAGAGTCGCCCGATAGGGCCTTTCTTACGCTATGCTTCTACCTGGCCAGCCTCGTCACTAGTGCGAAGTATACCCTCAAAAGTCATGACGCCAGAGACATCTCTAAGGTCTACCGGGGTGCCCTCGTTAAGTACTCGGGGGATACTATCTTCGTCGACGCCATACAGGATGGCTTTGCACACAAGGTTGAGGATATGCCCTACACAGCGAAGTCGCTACTTCACCGGATCGATTTCGAGGTTTCGTGTGAGCAGCCGCAGAGCCTTATCGTTGTTAGTGGCATTATCGGCGGCGAAATATGTCACGCGGTTGCAGATGTCATAGTCACGAAGCACTTCAATCAATTGTTCAGCAATGTTATCACCAGTATGCGAGCCTAGTACGTCCTTCAGAGCAAATACCACAGTCTTCGGTTTGTCTTCACAGTCGAGATAGTGCGCAACAACGCCAAGCAGGTCGAGTATATTGTTGTTCGCCTTCCAGTGGTCGAAACTTATAGTAATGCCGCTCTTAGCGTGTGCTAAGCTTTAGATCACAGCATCTTTTGCGGCGCGATGACGGTTGGTAACCATGTGGTGGACTGTGACGTGGGCCTGCAGCACGAGCGGTTTGAGCTTTGGATTGCTAAAGGTGAGTAGATCGAACAAAGCAGGGGAGGATGCCGCACGCAACGATATGCCGGATGCTGCAACCTGTCGCGCCAACCAGCCGTGTCAAAGACCTGATTGTGTGTATGCTCCTGCTCTTCTAACTGACGCCGGATGTCCGCATGCTTCCTCTTTCCACAGTTGTCGGCAGCCTTGTTGCCTGTCTCATCGTAACCATGCAAAGCCATGTGCCGTTTGGCGTAGTTGACAGGATGGGCTTCTCGTATCCACTTCTCGAATGGCTTCCTGCTTAACACGGGGTCCTCATAACAGATCTTGCACATCTAACGTCTCGTGGATGTCTTGTAGTCCGTGATTGCTTCACTGTGTACTTCACTGTGTACCCACACCCATGACGAGTTGTCCTTCTTACCTGGAGGAGTCGGGTAGTAGCCTAGAAGCCGGCTCTCGTCGATGATGAAGCCAGTAGTGGTACAGCGACTGTGTTGCGCGACTGGGTGGCCTGGTTGCGCATGAGTTGCGAATAGGTCCAACGGCTCGGTGGTTAGCGTAGACGCTAGATGCGTGTCAGAGGCCATAGCTCGCAATGCGTGGCAGGTCGCGATTGTTCAGAAACTTGACGCTTTACGCGATGACGCGACGCGGCGTAGGCTAGATCTACGCGTTCCACCCACGCGAGTCTGCCAAGCACGCTGTTCTGGGACACGCTCCAAAAAGGCACAATGCAACCCCAACCCTAAGCCTTCGTACGCTGACGACACAATAACATACTGCTATGTATCCTTGGCGAACACATGCTAGCATGCAAACAATCATACGATCAGGAGCTGTTTGCTTGTGATAGCCAGGACTCTCTGATTGTTTGTGATTGTTCACTAGCCACCCTGGGTGTACATGGCGTAATTAACAAGACTCAAACGGCGGCAAAGATACCGTGTTGACAGAGATGCCGGAATAGAACAAGCACACGAGGTGGAAAGTAGAGAGACACATATGCCACAAGGCAAGATCAAACAGGACGAGTCGATGAGCAACAACTTCGTGGTAGGGCTCAGCACAGAGAAAGGCGCAAAATTGTGCGACCGCATCCAAGAGACGATCCTCAACCTCGCTCTGGCTAGCAGGATTTGCAATCATTTTCTCAGGTGCTTCGTACAATGCCACCCGCAATGCAGATTGAAACCGATCTGCATCATCATCCGCGCTCACTGAGCCCAGAGATACCGCATCGTCCTCGTCGGCTTCATCCTCACTGGTGGAAGCTGACAATGGCACAAACTCGTCGTCAGCGTCATCGTCCTCTTCATCGCTATCCTCTATGCAATCGCTGTCGTTAATGATTTCGATGGTATCCTCATGAGAGGAAGCTGCAGATAAGCCATTGTTGGTTCCAGATCTTTTTGGTTTGGATGTACGTGCACCTTTTCCACGCTTCGTCACATAGCTTACAGCTGGTGGGGACGCGTTTGACTGCTGTGATATCAGAACGCCATGTGCGGGAAATTGGTCCTTTGCAGTATCCACAAGCTGAGACCAGAGCTTCTCAGTCTTGAGCTGCAGCGGATTGAATGATCGGTGTGACGCAAGGTATCCTCACACCTGTCCAGAAATCGATCGATCGTGGCGCCCACCATGGCCAGTCTGCGTTCGTCCGAGGTGGCATAGGGGTCTGAATCGGAATATTCAGATTCAGAAACTCGTGTTCAGATTCAATTCAATTCAGATACCCATTATTCAGTATTCAGGTTATGTTCAATACGTCATTCCTTGGCAAGTCTTGGCAGATTTTAGGGTGAGTGAAGTCACTAGCTTGTCGACAGTCTGTTCATTTCGAATCTATTCTCCAGCAAGCGCGAGCAGATCTTCGTCATGAGAGCTATTTGAGTCGTAGTCATCGTCAATCTGGCAGGCATAGCCACGGCGTTGCCAGTCTTTCAAGCATTCTCCCTCCTCAATCACCTGTCCGCCCAATTGGCTACGCGACCAGGTGATCGTCCTCCTCATCCCGCTGAAGCTTGACTCACTGGCGGCGCTAATCGGCATTGCACTCAAGCAATCGATCGCCATCTGCCACAATTGCGGATAAGCCGCTTTCTGGTCAGGCTGGCTCCACCATTCGATGGGGCTTCCTGCAATCTTTGTAGGAGTGGCATTGACGAAGGCGGTGAATTCGTCCTGGCTCTGGGACGTGAGCGATTGTAACAAGCTGGTGCGATGAATATCCCACGCCGTTAGAGCTTCATTCCGTTCCGCTACGTCAGGAAGGGAAATTCCCGTTGTACGTTGCTGGTAACGAGTCTGGAAGAGTTTCTTTGCTCTCTCGATGCCGGGCTTGATCCAGCGTTTTTTCCAGACTTTGTCCATGTACGCTTTTCGATACCCGGGATGGAGCAGAACAGCTGCCGCGGCACCGGCACATCATCTGACAGTTCGTAATATTTGTTGAATGCGATCCAACTGGTGTTGATCTCAGCAAGCAGCGTCGCTCTGGAGGTGGACTTACGTTCGCTGTCCCCATAGTGCTTGATCAGGAAATCGATTTTCCTTGTGCAGTGCCAAGTTGCGCACTGCAACGGCCAGCCGATACACCTTGTTCAGCGGGTCGTGGCTCGCGAAGCCCCCTTCACTGACTACAGCATCTTCGATGACAGAGCCGAGTTGAGTACCCGCTGTGTGGCCGTATCGAAGGCTTCCTCGTTTCGACAAAAGAGGAAGGCTTGGACAGCAATATTGATGACGTGACCAAGACAGCGCAATCGATTTTGTCTCGCATCCCAGTCGACGCCGTGGCGCTTCGACAAGGATTCCTCAATTGCCCGGCATAGCGTATCATTCGCACTGGCATTGTCGGCAGTGACGTAGCCTAGCCGCTTCTCAATACCGTACGATTCGAGAGCATGCATGACAAGAGGAGCAACCAGTTCGCCGGCGTGTCCGTGGTGCAGCTCAGGCATAGCGAGAAGTGCATGCTGGAGCCTGCCGTGTCTACTGACAAATCTGGCATAAATAGACTGGAACTCCCCTTGATGGTTTACGCCGCTCGTCCAGCTGTCCGTACAAATGTTGATGCATGATGCAGAAGACTGCAGCGCTAGAGCCACGACGCGACGCTGCCGCTCGTAGTTGGAGTGTATCTGCCGTGGTATAGATGTATGCGACTTCAAGCGTCTGCGCGCATTGCGGATCGAGGGCTTTGCAAAGCTCCTCGAACTCGTCGAGCTCCACTACGCGATCGCTGACATTCGCTCGCACGATAAACCGCGCCAGCGCATCCCGAAAACGGCGTTTGCCCAGAACATTGAACAGTAATTTCTCTTGTTCCGTGCGACTCAACGATTCGCCCTTCTCTTTCTGTTTTTGCAGGGCGTCGATGATCGGCGACGCCGTGAATCGCTTGAGGCGCACGCTATGGCTGGAGCGAAGGTGCTGCTCAGCGTTCTGGATCGGTTGGCAGTAGTCACATCGCTTGCAGTGAAAGAGCTTTTGTTAATGACGGTTGCGCTCAGGCTCGTGCGGTAGACGCATGCGAGCGTACGTCCAGGCTGGGTGGACTTCTTTGGTGTTTGGGAATGCTGATCGCTTGCGCTTTAAAGATCGGACTGTGTCAGGTGTCGAACATGCTTCGCCATCGGTGCTCGATGCCCGCGAGGTGGAGGACGAAGCGCGAGCTTGATGAGGGCATTGACCGTCAGCGATCGACGTTGGAGCTCCTACGTCCATCCCGGTAGTTGCAAAAGCAGCGGCCGTTGGACCCCCTGGTCCTTCAGAACGTCATTTGAGCTGGAATTGTGAGAGAGCGCCTTACCCGACGCAGTAAGACGCGGACCAGGGACGTCTCCAGGACCCCGGATTACGCCTGTGAGGGTCTACGAAAGAGCCGCAGGAGTGAATAAAACCCTAACACTATGGGTAAATTACCCTGAATAATCTGAATGTATGGTGAATATTCAGAAGCCAGAATTCAGATTCAGACCACCTTGTCCGTCAAGGTAACCGAGCCACCTCGTCAGTTGTAGCCACGGCGAGACTTCCTTGGCGCTCGACGCCGCCACGAACACGCTGCCAGCGTGCTGCTGCTTCTTCTCCAACTCCTGTAACTCAGACATCATGGCCTCCTTCGCTGACGTTTTGGGATTGTGCAAGTCGCTAGTTGTCGGGCCTGTGCGTCAGTCGGGACGTCAACCTGGACCTCGAAAAACTGACTACCATGGCCTGCAGAAAACAGACGCTGACAGGGGACAGGTCGGCGCACACCCAATTGAATCCTCTCAGCGACCGCCTCTCTTTTTGGAGCACCGCTTCCTCCAAGCCCAGTGCAAAGTGTCCAGTCGTGCACATCTTTCCAATGTTAGCGGAGCACTTTCTCGTTGCGACATATGTATTTGCAGTTCGCCAGGTCGAGGATGCAACGCTGGCCGTCGAGATATATGGGTAGGTCTGTAGAGAACGCTGTGGGCGAGGTTGGGGTTTTCAGTTCGTCTGGCCGGCAAATATTCAGATGGCGGTCGGCGATATCTTGTACGACGCCTCGTGCCTGGTCGAGTGTCAATTCATGTGCTTCGGAGCGTAGAGACAAAACGGCGGCTGGCCAGACGCCGACCGAGCACTGGCGACAGACTAAAATACGATACGTCGGCAGGTGCTGGAAAAAAGGGTCCGTGGCTGCCTGTACAGCGACAACGTGCTGCAAGCTTCTCGGTACGGTGCGTGTCTGACACGCGACGCGGGCGGATGGCGCTCAGCGCGGAGAACTGACGATAACGCCGAAACAGGCATGGTCAATCCACCGTGGGCAGGGTAATTTCGCGAATTGGGGGAAACGAAGATCGATGCTGGGGTAGGTCTCAAAATAGAATTTGCCTCTTTGAACTCTGGTTAAACAGATTGATAGATCATCTGCGCGAACAGACTCCAGGCTAGCGGACTCGACTAGCGTGTGACCCTGCAGCGCTCGTTCCACAGGTTTTCCAGACGCGTGTGTTGTTCCAGCTCTTCAGTCGCAAGGTCCTCAGGATTTGACTAGTCCTCCAGAATCAAATTGGGAAACTCTATTTGCGGAACATGAAACATTCAGGAACGCTTGCCAATAGATAGAGATACCAAAAGTGACAGACTGTCCGCTCTACGACTTCGCACGCCATTCGAAATTCGTTTTAGACTGTTCAGCGAACACCGCTTCGAGCGATATTCGACTCTTTGCACTGGCGCACCCAACACCACAGGTTCTCTAGTGCCTTGTCCGGACAGCTCCCAGATCGCGAATCTCCACAAGGATGAGAGTGGGAAGATCACGCAGGATACATCGAAAAAGCCGGAATGGCTGCCAACTGTGCAAGCGACGGCACATACGGTGCGATGAGACGTATCCACAATGGTAAGTTACAATTGTTCTTTCTTGGGATGGCCATTTTTCTGAAGCATGATAGCCAAAACTGCACCACATACAAGGTAATCTGTCCCTTCAATCAAAATTTGGTCGAAAATCAAAACTCGGGAAACCTCTCTACAAATCGACAGTGTGACAGACGTTTCGTACTTCGCAAAGAGGCCTTCCAGTCAGCCCACTCTTGTATCGATAATTCTTTTGTCGGAGTGACTGCAGGAATATCTTCGACGCAACATCATCACCTGTCTCCTTCCCCGTTATCGTGGCATGGGGCCGGCACGATCACTCCGGGATTCTGTCCCACGCTCCTCTATCACCACGTCGAAGCCCACCAACAAATCCAACAGCATGCCCCTCTTCGGGCTCCACAAGCAGCGTGTGACTTCGCAACACATGCACTACATCAGGGTGAGATCCACAGAAATGTGATGGACCCGATTGTCTTCTCAGCTCGGGACACACAGATGGTGCATCCTACTGGCGTCTTCGATCAGGCTGGTCAGCACGTCTTTACGAGCTTCGCTTCGCTTCAGGGCAACGACATTCACGACGATCTTCAGTTCAACCTTTCCACTGCAGAAGATATCTGCACCGAGGCAGTCAGGCAAGTTTCGGCAACCAATCATGCGCAAATTTCGTTCGATTGGTCCGATCCACGGAGACATCATGATTCGGCACCATAGCCGTTGGTAGAATGTACTTCAAAACGTCGAAGGCCATGCCATTTCTCCGCCCTAAACGCCTGGTTTCCGTCTGCATTCGTCGGCTCTCATCGACTAGACATGTGGCATGGACCCGAGGGCAACCGGATTTGATCGCTGTTTGGTCACAATTTATCGCTGCATTGCTTTTCTTGTGCGGACTGGGGTGCATCTTATATTTTGGCTACCAACAGTGGCTCGCTCAACTTCACCTGTGCGCCGTTTGATCCTGTCGAGAGGTCTGTCACCAAAAGATTCGAGGACGGCAAGGTCTATTTCTGTGGGGAGAATTCAGAGTTCTCCTACAGTTACTCTGAGGGGGAAGGCAATGTTGAGAAGAACAGACTCTTCCTTTGGCAGGCTGTTACAGACAGGTCAGCGTGGTTGCCAACATTCTCATTCGAAGCTCGCTAACAACAGGTATCAGCGAGACCCTCGGCGGTGTTGTTGACATTCCCGAACCTTACTGCCATGCAGGTGGTAGCAGTCCAGAAGACTTGATATGTGTTGTTCCGAAGGGTGCAAGCAACGTCATCGTCGCCATGGAGAAAGCATGATTGAAAGCGCACAGTTGCTTAATTTTCGTCCTTCATGTTTGTCAAGTTTCTCGCAGCACCGTGGTCTGTAGCTCTAGTATTTCTACCCCATCACCTGAAGTATCAACGACCTCACTGCAGCGGGCTAGGGTGCCAAGTGTTCACTGTCCTCCATCGGTCGCGATCAGAAGCGGGGGAGTCTAAGCACCGGTTTCTGTCCATAGGTCATGAATTGCAAGCATCGTGGATGAAACCGAGCCTTGCATTTGTGATGATTCGCTTGCCCACAATGCTGACCACATCGAAGAATGGCATGTCCTCAGCCCCTAACAGCTTTCAAGAACATGACCAAGTCTGTCGGGCAGACTGTCTTTTCTGCACTGTTGATACAGGCGAGAATCGCATCGAGGAGATCTTATGCCATTGCCCAAGAGTGTGCTTCAGCAAGCACCAACTCGTAAAACTCTGACGAGCTACGTTCGCGTTTTAGGAATGCAATCCAAGCTTCTGTCAGGGACCCTCGCAGTGAGTAATTGTTCAAATCACCTGGGTTTTCGTTCAGCTACATGTGGTGTTCACACTAAAACATTGACGTGTTTGGTGCTAATGTGACATACCAACACATAGATTGCTTGCAGGCTTTGGCGTCGTGCAAGGGGCCTTCGCCAATGAGATATCCGGCCCTGAAGTTGATAGCTGAGACTTGCAGGGCAAAGCCTGAGTGAAGCCGCAGAACGCTAGAAGGATTGCAAACAGGAGTCTGAAAGCAACGAAGGACTTTTGGGTACACGTCGTGCGCAACTCCAACACATCGCCTGACAGAGGCAGCAGAGAGAGGTAGTGGTCAAAGATGCTCGAGAGTTGTGATGGTCATGAGGCGACGGCTTGTGGCTATTTCACCCCCGTCCCTACACCGGATCGATTGCTTCGTGATTTGACATGATCGACGATTTGCAGTATCGCCATGAGATGTGTGCGCACGCTAATGGTCACCGCGACTCGTACTCGTGTTGGCGCGAATTGAAATGGATCCCCCGTCTCAATGGCGACAGCGGTAGAGGCCGGCGGTCGCCAAAAATAGTCTAAGACTTTAGGCGCCAAAAACAGCCGCCAGGGGGCTGATCGACATAACCCGTTCAACAGTTTCTGATGGTACTGTACGGGTGCCGTCGACTGATCCACATTGCTTACCAGACAGACACCGACGCGTGACCTCGTGCGATTATTCGGCGTTGCACCCGCGAGGGAGATGACCGCTGACGACAGGAAGCGTCCTCTGCCAGCTCTTGCCCTTGTTGTTGACAGCCCAGCATTTCGTGCGGCTTCTAGCAGCATGTATCGGCAATAGTTGCATCATACCGCTCCAGTTGTCGGCACTACCATCGTCGAGCTTAGTCTTGTAGCGCAGATCGAAGGTGCCCCACAAGCGCAGGATGCCCACGTTGCGGACTGATCGCTCACTCACACAGTCGTTGCCCCCACGATCGTCTTCAGTGCCCAGTGTCTCTCATCTCACTTCTGCCTCATTCGACAATTGTGGGCCTAGCACGAAGCCAATCTCGGCAGTACCGCTGGAGCACGAAATATTGTGATTCCCTCGCTCGGAGTACATCAGCCTACGAGATACTTCCTCCACTCGTTAATGCCCCGACCTTTTCTGAACAAGCGATCAAGTTTCCTGTGACCTTGATCCAGGTAGCACATTCACTCGCGCGTTTTCGACACGCGATGCATGCTACTACGTTTCTGTCGGCACTTCTTGCAGAGGCTTTGCTCAGCGACGCTAAGAACACTCCAGGCAGTGATGTTATTGGACTGGATTGGATTGGATTTGGTGCCCGATCCAATCCATCCAACAATTTGGGAGAGCTGATCCAATAGATCCAATGGATATCCAGTAAGTTGCCTAATTGGAAAACCCGGCGTACATGGCTATGTACTACTTTCTAACCCTTTTTCTCATCACGATAAGCAGTCTGGATTTATTCCTCGTCACTGAAGACGTCAAGGACTTCCTCGCCTGCTGCCGTGCTACCATTTTCACACCCACCCTTGGTCCCAGCTGTTTTCATGGTTGGCTTGCCGTACCAACCTCGAAGACACCTGCATGCCTCAATAACATCACTGAAAAGTCGACTGCGCTTGTAGTGAACGAGATCTCTTCCAGAGCTGAATGAGCGTTCGCAGTCATCGCTCATTGGAGGAATGGTCAAACAGTCGAGTGCGAACCTTGCAAGCTGGGGTGTTGCTTGGCGGCGACGAAACCAATACTCGATGGGGTCGAAGGCGTCACTGTAGGGGTCAAGTCCGTCCGCAAGTACTCTTCAAAGTCATCAACGTCGTCGGCCGAAGCCTCGTGATCAAGTTTCACACGTTTGTACACCCTTAGACGCTCCCTCAAGTCATCGGAGACCGCAGATGGGATTGCACGCACCAAGTTGAAGGTTGATACCATAGCTAGTTTGTCGCCGTGCTTGTAATAACGTAGCCAGTGCTGTCTCACTTGCTCTTCTATCATGGCAATCCAAGTTCGTTGTTCGGCAGTGGCGTAATTTACCCAAAGTTTGCGCAGACCCAAAGTTTGCGCACAGATTGCGACACCATGGCTTCCAACCCTTGTAACTACCACGACTGACGCGTTAACACGCGTCAAACGCGTATACACTGAAGCTCAATTGCAGGCTGCGTTGTCTGAAATAACCGAGAATGGCAGTAGGTCTATCAGAGCGACAGCTGCTGCCTACGCAGTCCCAGAATCAACTTTGCGCAATCGTCTTGCCGGACACACTTCGTGCTCCAATGCACACGAGCATCGACAAGAACTCTCAAGCGCCGAAGAGAAGACACTCGTGAGATGGCTCTCAAACCTGACCAGGGCGGGCTTCCCGGCCTCGCCTGCGCTCCTTGTCGAAATGGCCGAGGAAGTTAGGCGGTCGCGCTTCAAGCTGGGCGACGGACCATCACCCCGACTCCGACCGTTAGCCAAGCACTGGTCTTCGAAGTTCCGCGCGCGACACCCTGACATCAAAGGGAGCTAGGTATGACGGGGTCAACATTGGAGTCTTGTGCAGATGGTTCGACGCCGTGCGGGCACTGATGGACGAGCATCATTATGGGCCATCACAGATGTACAACATGGACGAGTCCGGTTTCGCAGTCGGCACAAGCCAAACCTCTAGAGCTTTGGTCAATGTTCGCGATAAGACGAGTTGGAAGAAGATACAAGGTCGGCAGGAATGGATAACGGCAATTGAAGTGGTGGGTGCGGCTGGCGTTGTGGGCCCGCCGCTTCTCACCTTCAAGTCAAAGCATCTGTCTACAGCCTGGGTCCCAGATCATGCACCACCCGACTGGAGCTTTACCACCAGCAAGAGGGGCTGGACAAGTGATAGCCATGGCTACCAGTGGCTCACTGAGGTGTTTCAACTGTGGAGTCGGCGGCGCCTACCCAATCCTACTGCCAGGCGGATGCTGGTCACGGATGGGCATTCGAGCCATGTCACCGGAAGAGTCATATCATCATGCATGCAGAACGCTATAGACTTGTGTATAATGCCACCGCACTGCTCTCACGTGCTCCAACCACTCGATGTGAGCGTTTTTGCGCCGCCGAAGCGTGCTCTTGGCAAAGAGGCAGACAAAGTAGCCGGGCTGGATTCGAGCCGTATTGCACGCGTACAATGGACCGAAATGTACATACGAGCCTACAAAAGTGCATTCTCTATGTCTAACATCTGCGGCGGATGGTGCGCCACCGGCCTTCACCCACTGTATCCTGATGTGGTGCTCGATAAAGTAAGAGATGTCCGTCAGTCGGTGTCTGAAGGTGTAAGGGATGATAGCAGGTCTGGAGAAGTGAATCTGGACACGTCACTGCTCGACAGCTCTCCGCCGGATGGTACCGAACTAAGACAAGCAAATGCAGTGCTTATGCATAATATGAACAGCGCCAGTGATCTCACACCGCGGACGACGCGTTACACCGGTCGCATGGCTCGGGGATTTGAGCGGCTTCATACTGAGATGGTAACCATGATACAAGAAAGGGATGCCCAGAGACAGTTGCTCGAGGCGCGCAAGAAACGGAAAACGGGCAAGCGAGTCATGTTACAGAACATGTTTGTATTCTCGACACCAGAAGTGTTGAAAATCACTATAGAAGCGGAGAGTTCATCGGCAAAGAAGAAGCGGCGTGGAGAACTCGCAGACGATTTACAGACTCCCAAAGTTTCATCAGGCGACGATCAATATATAGACAACTCGGAAATCGAGTCGGAAGGCAGTGTGATCGTTGTAGCGCATACGATACGATCTTGAAGTGCATGAGTTGATGATGATGATGATGATGATGATTCTCATTCAAGCTATGCACGGAGACCGTGTGAGCCGTCCCTGATCGCTGCCTAACACTACACTGAACAACGCCTTAGCACTCAT
>ERZ794949.351-NODE-351-length-15263-cov-4.313979_pt1 | contig 15263 bp, 5 predicted proteins | sample MGYA00511363_ERZ794949 | MGnify/ENA primary metagenome ERZ794949 (study PRJEB30137, sample SAMN04331402) | food metagenome | isolation source: T1 must sample point D1 replicate B | place: Australia: South Australia ...
ACCACTTGGACAATGTCAGTGAAAGCTTGTTTGATATCAATGATAAGGAAAACTTCACCAAAATGCTCTTGAAGGTTGCCAAAACCTCATTGGGATCAAAGATTGTTTCCAAAGAACACGATCAATTTGCACAAATGGCTGTTGATGCCATAACTCAAGTAGTCAACTGGGAAAGAAAGGATGTTGACTTTGATTTAATTAAATTGGAAGGCAAAGTCGGTGGTTCCTTGAAGGACTCCCAATTAATCAACGGTGTTATTTTAGATAAAGACTTCTCCCACCCTCAAATGCCAAATGAAGTCACTCCAAAAGAGGGTAAAAAAGATGTCAAGTTAGCCTTGCTAACCTGTCCATTTGAACCACCAAAGCCTAAAACTAAACATAAATTGGATATCAATTCTGTGGAGGAGTACATAAACTTACAAAACTATGAACAATTCAAGTTCAAAGAAATGATACAAAAGGTCAAGGACTCCAATGCCGATGTGGTTATATGTCAATGGGGATTTGACGATGAGGCCAATCACTTATTGTACCAAAACAAGCTCCCTGCTATCAGATGGGTTGGTGGAGCTGAACTTGAACAGATTGCCATTGCCACCAATGCCAAAATAGTTGCTAGATTCGAAGACCTAAGTGAGTCCAAGTTGGGTTCATGTTCAAAGGTCAAACAATTGGAATTCGGTACCACCAGAGATAAAATGCTAACTATTGAAAACACAGAAAAGACAAAGACCGTCACTTGCTTCATAAGAGGTTCCAACAAGATGATTGTTGATGAAGCCAAAAGAGCACTTTACGACTCCCTGTGTGCTGTAAGAAATTTATGTAAAGACTCAAAGATAGTTTATGGAGGTGGTGCTGCTGAAATAACCATGTCATTGAAGGTTTCTGAGGAAGCCGATAACCAAACAGGTATTGACCAGTATGCGTTCAGATCATTTGCCAAGGCCTTGGACATCATTCCGTTGACTCTTGCTGAAAACAGTGGTTTGAACGGTATTGAAACCTTGTCCAATGTCAAGGCCATCCAAGCCAAGGAAAACAAATCTAACATCGGTGTTGATTGTATGGGATTGGGAACAAACGACATGAAGGAATCATTTGTCGTTGATCCATATGTTGGTAAAAGACAACAAATTCTGTTGGCCACTCAGCTGTGTAGAATGATTTTGAAAATAGATAGTGTCATTGTTAAAGGTACTGATCAATATTAGCTGTAAAAGTACCATCAAGTATATATTTCGTTTATTTTTAAGTGAATTTTTATTTAAAACCATCAAATTCTGAAAGTTAAAATGAAAAAAAAAAAGAACTTATATCATATATAAAACTCAGTGTTTATATTATTATTTGGCAACATTAAATAGAGAGAATGTTCTGACAATTTCTGGACCAAACTCATCATAGTCAGCCTTTGTGTGGCAATATGACTTGAATTCACCAGTTTGTGCAAGCAAAGAACCACCGAACCAAACAGCATTTCTTTGTCTTCTATGTGAAACAACTTGTACATCAATACCAGTGGACTTGGCACCAGAGACTTGTTCAGACTGTTGTATTCTTTTATTTACCATGCTCTTAACATCTCTTTGTAATCTTCTTCCAAAGTCCTTGAACATGGTGGACCCACCACTCAACACTATATTATTATACAATCCCTTTCTGACATCAATAGGACATGATCTGATGGTTTCATCAACAAGGGTAGGTAATGGAGTCAAGAAATCAGAAGATGCAATTTCTGGATTGAAAAAAATTTCAGGGGCCAAGAATCTTTCATAACCAACATCAATCAGTTTTCTTTGGGTCTTGTCTTGGTTTTCTACTACATACTGAGCAAACTTAGAGCCATCTCTATCGTATTTGTTGAATTCCTTGACCAAGTCTGGACAAACATAACAGAATTCTTGCTTGATAGCCTCGGCAGTCTTCAATGATGCATCCAGTTCACCTCTATCTCTCAACATTTGTTGAATGAAGTTTGTGATGTCTCTACCGGCTATAGGAACGTTCTTGATTGCAGATCCAATGACATACCCCTCAGCAACAGGTATAACATGAGTGACACCATCACCTGAATCTATAACAGTACCGGTTAAGGATCTATCAGTAACCTTAGGTGATGACCATGAAGCAGCCAATGCCAACACGGCTTGAACGGCTATGTACAGACCAGCACAGTTGAATGACTCAAAGAAGATTTCTGCAACTTGTTCTCTGTTTTCAGGAGGGTTCAAAGGTGGCTCAGTTAATAAGAAACAGTGATCCTCAGGTTCAGTTCTCAAGTACTTGAAAATGGAATTCTCCCAGAATCTTTCCATGTGGTCCCAGTTTTCCACTTGACCGTGTCTGATTGGGTATGACAAGGAGTATTGTTGGGATTGGGAAGCCAATAGAGCTTCGTTACCTATGTAGAAGTCCAAATCTTCAGTGCCTCTCTTTCCTGATAAGTGATTAGATAGGATAGCACTGGAGTGTTGGGAGCTGTTGAAATTGGTGGAGCTTGTGGAGTTGGAGTTCAAGAATGCCTTTGTGCTATTAGAAATGTCCAAGGAACTCATTGATTGATCCAATGATCTATTATTAGAAGCAGTGCTCTTTTTCCCAGTGGTTGTGGCTATAGCAGTAGGAAAAACGTATGAAGGAGCATCGTTACCGGCAAACCCCAACTTGGTTAGACCAGTACCGTTGTCCATAACAACAGCAGGATTGTTTAGATATGACATAATAAGAAAAAAGTGTTGTGTGGATGTGTATTGATATTGTTTTTATAAATTGGATATATTTAAACTTGAAGGGGGGGAGTAAGTTATGGTCCGTGTTTTGTTTTTGTTATTTTTCTAGCACCAAAAAAAATATTTAGAAAAATTGGAATGCCAGGTTACACCGAAGTTTACATTCTAATTCTCTTTTTTGGGAAATTGCTGTGCATAGCGGGGTAATTTATTTTTTAAATTTTTTTTAAAGTCATCACGTGCACAGCAACTAACAACGAATGCTTACACCAATAAGTTGTTTTGATTTTTGATAACTTTTTTTTAAGTTTTGTGAGCTTTATGAATTAAAGGAAACACCCACTTGATAATAGTATAGCTTTGGATACAATTCATTATCTCAAACCACAAACCAAATTTTAATACGTTTATAAACACCTTTACTCTGTTTATTTCTTTGACTTTTGTTGGTTTTATTATATTTATAAATCAGGCTTTGTAATCATCGTAAGTATAGCAGTCTTTAGTTAATTTATTTTTTTAATTCATCATACAACAATGATAAGCGGTGATTCTATAGACAAGAAGAAATATTCTAATTTCAACAACTTCAATAATGAGGACTATTATGCAAACAAGGATAACTACTTTTCCAACGACAATGAGGAAGATGATCAATTTGATTACGATATGCTGGCCAACTCTATAAATGCCATGGTCATCAATAACATCATCCTAAACAATAATACAAACAATAATTTAAATACAAATATCTCTTCAAACAAAGTTAAGAAATCAACTCCAGGCTCTAACAAGTTCTTCAATCCTGCAGATGCTATCTCTCATAAACTCAATCCGAACAATCTTTTTTCAACTAAGACTCAAAGCCAAAATAATGAAAGACAGAATTACTCATCAGGTAGAAATTACGCCAATAAAGTTCTGAACAACACAGGCATGACTTCCTTTTTGGGTATGAAGGGAAATGTTTCTAACGACCTTCAGATAGATAATGACAGCAATAACCCAAATACTTTGAATGTAGTTGATGAACTAGCTACAGATACTTCCAACGGTAACTCCAATCATGTATCTGAAAGCAATATCAATGACGATAGCGTTGTTAGCAACAAGAGTGATATTTTAATAAACACAATCTTTCAGAAATTTGTCAGCAGCAACAAAAAGGAAAAAAGACAAGCTCAAATAGAGTTAAAGACTCTTATACAAGCTCTTCAAAAAGAATACACAAATGAACAAAACTTTCAAAGATTCTTGAATGTCATCAACAATCAAATTTTTGAGCTTATTCATACAAATGATACTGAAAGTAAACTGGGAGGTATTCTGGCTGTTGATACATTGATAGACTTTTATAATTCAAATGATGAGTTACCAAATCAGATATCCAGACTTGCAAACTATTTGAGAATTTTGATTCCTAGCAATGATTTGAACATCATGAAACAAGCTGCTAAAGTTATAGGGAAATTGTGTAACCCAGGTGGTACCATATCCTCTGAGTTTGTGGACTTTGAAATCAAAAACTGTTTGGAATGGTTGACAACATCTCAGGAAACCACTCAAGTCAATTCAAAACAAGAATACAAGAAAAATGCTGCTATTTTGCTTATCAACAGTATTGCATTCCACTCTCCTTATCTACTTTATCCTTATGTTACTTCTATATTGGATAACATTTGGAGGGCTTTAAGGGACAATAATTACAACATTAGATTGGAAGCTTCCATTACTTTGGGAAAATGTTTACACATTTTGGATACAAGAGACCAAAAGATGACAAAGTCATGGTGTCTAAAGCTTTTTAAAGGATGTAACTACGGCTTTCAACTAAACACAGATGAAACTATACATGGGTCCTTGCTAGGATACAAGGAACTGTTAAAATATCCGGCTTATCTACAATCCAAGTTTGATTCCTTCTACGAAAACACTATAAGATATAAAAATTTCAAGAATGACTTAGTTAGAAGAGAGGTCTATAAAACTTTTCCTTTATTATTAAGTTTCTCCCCTAAAGTTTTCTTAGAAACCAAATTTGACGACATTATGTTATTTTATTTGGAAATATTGAAAAATGCAGATGATTTATCATATAATGTTATTGAGGAAAATGCAAATGCAAATAGCAACAATAACATAACTAGAGGCTTGATGATGAGTCAACAGCAGCTTAACTCTGACAAAGCTTGTATTTTTGTATCGATTGGTGATATGGCCATTCAAACCTCAGATCATATCATATCTTATTTACCTATGATTCTTGCGAACATAAGACTGTCCTTGCAAATTAAGTACAAAAACAGAAAGGTTTATGAAAAGGGTATATTTTACTGTATAGAAAAATTGGCTTATTCAGCAGGCTCTTTAATGGCTAAGCATCTAAACAAGGATTTATTGGAGCTAATGTTGAAATGCCCACTGAGCTCGCATTTGAAGTCCACACTTGATACATTAAAGAAGACTATACCATCTTTATCTGACAAAATAGATGAACTTTTACTGGATATTATATCTTATAACCTAAGTGCTGAATCCTTTAAATATCCAGGATCTCCAAAAATAATATCTAAACTAAATGAAACAGCAGCAAGAAATTATAGAAATCAAGACTACCTAAAGAAAACTGGTGAAACCAACACTGATGAAAATGACATAAAAATTTTGACATCTCTTTTCAAGATGATTGATATTGTTAGCGAATACTGCTCTTTAGCACAGTTTGTCAGTAAAGTTATAATCCAATACATCGAGCACGATGATCCTTTGGTTAGAAAATACGCTGCTTTAACCTCATGTGACTTACTTTCTAAGGATCCAGTTTGTAAAGAAACCTCCTTAAACAGTTTAAGTTTAGTGAGCGACGTTTTGGGTAAGCTACTAGTATTGGCATTATCTGACAGTGTTGTTGATATTAGACTTCAGGTTTTGAAAAGACTTGGAACTAACTTTGATCCTCAACTGTCACAAGCTGAAAACATCAATTTACTTTTCATTGCCTTGAATGATGAAGCATTTGTTATCCAAGTTGAAGTAATGCAAATTATTGGAAGACTGTCATATATCAATCCTGCATACATCATTCCTTATTTAAGAAAGATTCTGTTGCAGTTATTAACTCAGTTGAAGTACTTGACTGATTCTAGAAAGAAGGAAGAATCAGCAAAGCTGATCTCAGTATTGATAAAGAGTAGTGCAGATACAACCAAGCCATACATAGAATCCATTTTGGAAGTTTTGTTACCTAAAGCTAGAGATCCTTCTTCTTCTGTTGGATCCACTTCCTTAGAGGCAATTGGTGAGCTAACAACCGTTGGAGGAAACTCAATCTTAAAGTACTCGGATGAATTGATGCCTTTGATTATAAACTCTTTTAAGGATCAATCCAATCCGTTTACCAGACACTCTGCATTGAAGGCTTTGGGGAAGCTGGCCAAGTCTTCAAGTTATGTTATTGATCCCTATATCGAATATCCAGATTTATTGGACATTTTGATCAACACTTTGAAAAATGAAAATTCCCAAATGATCAAAAGAGAAACTGTTAGATTGATAGGTACTTTGGGTGCCTTGGACCCATATAAACAGAGAGACCTGGAAAAAATAAATACTGCTGAGGAAGACAATGAACAAAATGCACCATCATTGGACATAGGTTTGCTAATGAAGGGGATTTCTCCTTCAAATAGTGAATACTATCCATCTGTTGTTATTGGTACATTGATGAAAATTGTCAAAGATCCTTTGCTTTCCATGCATCACACAGCTGCCATACAGGCGATCATGCAAATATTCCATGCATTGAAGCTTAAATGTGTTATTTTCTTAAAAGATGTTATTCCAGGTATGATTCAAACTATGACTTATTCAACAAGTCCTACCTTGCTGGAGTTTTACTTCCAACAATTATCCCAAATTATCAGTATAATGAAGCAACACATTAGACCATATGTCTCGTTAATTTTTGGTATCATAGAGTCCAGAATTAACAATCCATCACTGCAGTTAACCATTGTTGGTGTGATTGAAAGTTTGTCCATTGCCATTGAAGGTGATTTCAAACAGTATTTGCCTATAACACTTACATTATTTTTGAACATTTTGGTAAATGACACTTCAACCAAGAAAATTGTTTCTATAAGAATTATGAAATCTTTGGTGGTCTTTGGTAGCAACATGGAAGAATTTGCACATTTGATTATTCCAACTGTCATCAAACTGGCAGAATTTGATCAAGGTTCCTTGAGAAAAGTCGTTATTGTAACCATTGGTAAGTTATGCAGATCCATAAAGCTAAATGAAATGTCTCCAAGAATAGTCCATTCATTACTGAGAATAATCTCTTCAACAGCAAAAAACATTGAACAACTTTCTTCCCATGGGCAATCGTCAAATCTTGCACATGGCTATAATCTGGTCTCTGATAATGATATCATAAAACTATGTCTAAACACTTTATGTCTGTTGCTAATTCAAATGTCCTCTGAATTTATTGTTTATGTTTCTGCCATTAACAAAGTATTAGTGAAGCATAAGATTCAACATCACATTTACGAACAACTGGTTAACAAGTTACTAAACAATGAGCCTTTGCCAAGGAATTTAATTGTTGATAAGGAATATGAGGATCCTAACAGAAACAAGGCTGATACTGAGGTTACCAATGAAAAGTTACCTATCAACCAACAATCCTTGAAGTTGTGTTGGGACTCCTCTCAACAAAGAACCAAAGAAGATTGGCAAGAGTGGTTAAGAAGATTTTCTATTCAACTATTGAAGGAATCTCCTTCTCCTGCATTAAGAGCATGTGCTCCACTAGGTTCCATCTACTACCCATTGGCCAGAGAACTCTTCAATTGTTCCTTCAGTTCATGTTGGGATGATTTATATGAAGCCAATCAGCAAGACTTTTTAAAATCCTTGAATAATGCATTATCGTCATTGACTAATCCACCAGAAATTCATCAAGTTTTACTAAATTTGATTGAATTCATGGAGCATGATGAAAAAAATCTTGACATACCAGTATCCAAACTAGGTAAGTATGCTCAAAATTGCCACGCTTTTGCTAAATCTTTACATTACAAGGAAATGGAATTTATTGAGGATCCTACCACGGAAACCATTGAGTCTTTGATTAATATAAATAGTCAATTGCATCAAACTGATGCCGCTATTGGTATTTTGAAACATGCTCAACAATATCATGATTTGCAATTGAAAGAAAACTGGTATGAGAGACTACAAAGATGGGATGACGCATTGATTTCTTATGAGGAAAAGGAAGCTGAGGGTCTAGGTAATGAAATTGAAATTATGTTGGGTAAAATGAAGGCTTATCATGCATTAGGTGAGTGGGAGCAACTTTCCAACTTGGCTGAAGAAAAGTGGGCAAAGCTGCCTATCAACATACAAAGAAACATCGCTCCTTTAGCAGCATCTGCCTCTTGGGGATTGGGTGAGTGGAATGTGTTATCAAAGTACATTTCCGTAATGAAACCACACACACCTGATAAGGAGTTTTTTGATGCTATCTTACACTTGAATGATAACAACTTTGATGAAGCCACCACATGCATAAATAATGCCAGAGATTTGCTTGTTACTGAAATATCAGCATTAGTTAATGAGTCATATAGTCGTTCATACAACGTTGTTGTTAGAACTCAAATGATTGCTGAATTAGAGGAAATTATGGAGTACAAAAAACTGCCAACACTTTCAGAAAAGAAGCAAACTATAAGAAATACTTGGAAAAAGAGAATCTTTGGTGTTCAAAAGAATGTAGATGTATGGCAAAGAATTTTGAAGGTGAGATCTTTAGTTGTTGCACCTAAGCAGGATATGGACGTGTGGATTAAATATGCCAATCTGTGTAGAAAAGCAGGAAGATTACTGATGGCTCAAAAAGCTTTGAACTCTTTGCTGGAAGATGGAGGTGAGATCAATACAGCCAGAGCCCCTCCACCAGTGGTATATGCTCAATTGAAATTCATGTGGGCTACAGGAAATCAAAGAGAGGCACTAAAATATTTGATTAATTTCACTTCTAGAATGGCTCATGATCTAGGTTTGAATCCTAGTAACATGATTGCTCAACAATTACCAACTTCTGAAGATAGTCTGATTGCTGAAAACAATTTCCAACAATACACTAAACTGCTGGCTAGATGCTTTATGAAACAAGGTGAATGGAGAGTTTCTTTACAAAAGAATTGGACTGAAGAAAATCCAGATGCCATATTGGGATCCTATCTATTAGCCACTCATTTCGATAATAAATGGTACAAGGCTTGGCATAGTTGGGCCTTGGCCAACTTTGAAGTGATATCTTCAATTACTGAAAAGTTGTCTAGAAAGTCTATGAATCAAATGGAATTATCAAGTGTTTTGACACCTAATGGAAATGAAAATAATGAAGAGGATGCGAATGAAAACAATCCAGAGTACAATGATGACGAAGACGAGATATCAATGATTGATGGTAATATAAACAACAACACAGGATCAATGTTCAACAACATGGATGGAAACATTCAAGAAAACTTCACACCAGAGCTAATCCAAAGACATGTCATTCCTGCCATAAAGGGATTTTTCCACTCCATATCATTATCAGAGTCTAACTCATTGCAAGACACATTAAGACTATTAACCTTGTGGTTTACATTTGGAGGTATAGCTGATGTCAATCAAGCGATCTATGATGGATTCAATATAATCAAAATAGACACATGGCTAGCTGTTATTCCACAATTGATCTCAAGAATACATCAACCAAACTTAACTGTTTCAAAGGCATTGTTGTCATTGTTATCAGATTTGGGTAAGACACATCCACATGCTTTGGTTTACCCATTGAATGTCGCCATTAAATCAGACTCGGTTTCAAGACAAAGAGCAGCAAGCTCCATTGTTGAAAAAATGAGAATTCATAGTCCATTGCTTATTGAACAGGCTGAAATGGTATCACATGAATTGATTAGAGTTGCGGTTTTATGGCATGAATTGTGGTATGAAGGTTTGGAAGATGCTTCCAGACAGTTCTTTGGTGAGCACAATACTGAAAAGATGTTTGAAACCTTGGAACCTCTGCATGAACTTTTGAATAAGGGTCCTGAAACCCTAAAGGAAATTGCATTCCAGAATAGCTTTGCCAGAGATTTGAATGATGCCTACCAGTGGATAATGAATTATAAGAGAACCAAGGATGTTTCCAATCTGAATCAAGCTTGGGACACTTATTACAATGTTTTCAGAAGAATTTCAAGACAGTTGCCACAATTACAGACTTTGGAACTGCAACAAGTTTCACCTAAGCTGTTGGAAGCCAATAACTTGATTCTTGTACTGCCAGGAACATATGAGTCAGGTCAAGAGGTTGTAACTATCAGTTGCTTTGAACCAGTATTGGAGGTGATTTCCTCGAAGCAAAGACCAAGAAAATTGACTATAAGAGGTAGCAATGGTAAGGAATATCAATACTCATTGAAGGGACATGAAGACATCAGACAGGATAACTTAGCTATGCAGTTGTTTGGTTTGGTTAACACTTTGTTGAACAATGACTCGGAATGTTTCCAAAGAAACTTGGTTATTCACACTTTTTCAGCCACTTCTCTGTCACCAAAGGCAGGTTTGATTGGATGGGTAAAGAACTCTGATACGTTCCATTTGTTGATAAGAGATTATAGAGAAAGCAAGGATATTCCATTATCATTGGAGCACAAGATCATGGTGCAAATGGCTCCAGATTATGACATGCTAACATTGTTGGAGAAGGTGGAAGTGTTTGAGTATGCTCTACAGAACACTAAGGGACAAGATTTGTATAAGGTCTTATGGCTGAAGTCAAGATCTTCAGAGTCTTGGTTGGAAAGAAGAACTACCTATACCCGTTCCATAGCTGTTATGTCTATGGTAGGATACATTCTTGGACTGGGAGATAGACATCCATCCAATTTGATGTTGCACAGAATAACTGGTAAGGTTGTACACATTGACTTTGGTGATTGTTTCGAAGCCGCCATTTTAAGAGACAAGTACCCAGAAAAGGTACCATTCAGACTAACCAGAATGTTGACTTATGCCATGGAGGTTTCTGGTGTTGAGGGTTCTTTCAGAATCACTTGTGAAAATGTCATGAGGGTTATAAGAGAGAACAAGGAATCATTGATGGCTATTTTGGAAGCATTTGCTTATGATCCGTTGATTAATTGGGGATTCGATTTGTCACAAGAGACTATTGAACTACACACTGGAATTCAACTACCTAATATTAATACAAGTGATATGCTAAGAAACGGGGAGATAACAGCAAAGGAGGCTGCTAGATTAGATTTGAAACAGAAATTAGCCTTAAGAAATGCTAGATCATCATTGGTCTTGAATAGAATCAATGACAAGTTGCTAGGTAATGACTTTAAAAGATACGAGAACCTATCGGTTGAGGACCAGGTTGATAAGCTGATTCAAGAGGCTACTGATGTAGAGAATTTGTGTCAACACTTCATGGGTTGGTGTTCTTTCTGGTGATTCATTGAGTTACATAATTACAGTATATATTTAATGTCAATCTTTTTTGAAGATATAATAATAAACTCTTCCCATTTGAATTGCAATCTTCTTTTTAAGATGTTTCATTCATAAAGTCATTGAACTCCTTTTCAATCATGTCAATGTACTCATTATTCAGAAACTGTGTGTACTGGTCATCAAAGTTTTTTTCCTGGAGTATTGTGTTGGCATTTAGTCTATCAAGGAACTTCTTCATGTTGGTTTCATCGTGGCGGAGTTGGAACTGTATCTTTCCCACAAGTTTGCCCACCTTAAGTCCGAGTTCATTGCCTAATCTGTAGGTCTTGTTGCAGTGTTCTTGTATTAGTTCATTGTTGAATGTGCTCACTCCATCAACATACCCCTGCTTGTGATGAGCACTGTGGTCATTGCTTGTGTGAAACTGGTTTATGTTGACATTGTTGTTGTCATCGTCTGAGTAGAAAACATCTTGATCTGAGCTATGGATTGACATTGTTACCTTGGGTATTTGATTGTTTCTGGTAGAATGTATTCCTATGGAAGGCTAAAGTGTGTGCTGATTCTTCTTGTAGACTTATAACGTAATTTCCATAGACATCGATTGCATTTTTTCTCTAAATTGATGCTTTCTCATCGGACCTAACATTTATCAAAACTGGTAGCGTTTCTCAAAAATGGAAAACCCACTCTCGAAGGAACGCGTAACATGAAAAAAATACTTAACTCAGAAAATTTTCAATTAATTTTAAATCAAGTTACAGATCAATTTATATAATCAACCAAAGGTTTGAATTAAGTGTATACTATAATCTTATTAAATGTCAACATCATTGAACTCATTTTTCAGTAGCCACAAAAGACAGAAAATAACAGGTGATTCATTAGATCAACTTGCTTTGGAAAATGATAAGCCCTGGGTTGAAAAGTATAGACCAAAGTCTCTAGAGGATGTTACTGCTCAAAGACACGTTATAAAGCAACTGAAATCACAACTGGATAAAAACAACCTTCCCCACCTGCTGTTCCATGGCCCAGCAGGTACTGGTAAAACATCAACCATCCTAGCATTGAGTAAACAGCTTTATGGTCCACAGTCCTCTCAATTTTGGAAGTCCAGAGTCTTGGAACTTAACGCTTCTGACGACAGAGGTATCAGCATTGTCAGAGATAAAATTAAAAAGTTTGCTACATTGACATTATCCAACCCAAGCAAACATGACTTGGAAAACTATGTGTGTCCACCATTTAAGATAATCATTCTGGATGAAGCTGATTCCATGACCAAGGATGCCCAGGCTGCTCTAAGAAGAACCATGGAGCTTTACTCCAACGTCACAAGATTTGTGATTGTGTGTAACTACGTTACTAAGATTATTGATCCATTGAAGTCGAGATGTACAAACATCAGATTCAACAGACTGGATGATTCCGATGCATTGAACAGATTGAAGTACATATCATCAGAGGAAGGATTGAGTATCGTAGACGAGGATGTTGTGCTTAACCAAATATTGAAAAACTCAAAGGGTGATCTGAGAAGAGCCATCACTCTGTTGCAATCAGCCAGCAAAATATCAAGCGTCACCAAAGAGACCATATCAAGTGAGTTGATCAATGAACTGACTGGTAAGGTCAGTGTCGAGAAAATTCAAGAGTTCTATAATGTTATGAAAACCAAGAATATCAAGAGTATAACCACATTTGTTAACGAGGAATTTCTGCAAAAGGGTTATTCCTGTGAGATTGTGATCCAACAACTACATGAATTCATATACCTTGACACCACAAACAATGTCTTTTTGAAAGAAGACGATGATGTGGCTCATTGGTTATTCTTTGAAACTGACTGTAAACTTGTAAATGGTGGTAACGAATACATACAATTGATGAATTTTGCCCTGAAGTTGAGTAAGTGTTTATAATAGATGTTTTCAGTGATATATAATTATGTTGTATAATTTTTTTTTTTTTTTTGGTTTTTAACAACTCCCAAAAATTGAAAACACTTGAAGTTATGCACTAAAAAATAAACCAGAGTATATATAAATTGGCTTTTTGTAAGTTTTCTATACTGTCATCAACGCTTGTTCATTGATTGCTGAAACTGCTGCATGATTCTCATTTGTTGGTCTGGTGGAAGCATTCTGAAGTTCGGATCCATGAACGGAGGCATAGGCATCGGCGGACCGTTTCTATAGTCTCTGTTCTGCTGCATGTTGCCATATGGCATTCCCGGCATGAGTCCTGGTGGCATCTGTTGCATGTTTGGCATGTGGTGTGCTTGACCGTTGCCTTGTTGCATGCTTGACATTTGATGTTGTTGAACGCTGTTCTGTTGCATGTTTGGCATTTGGTGTGGCTGGGCATTGCTTTGTTGCATTTTATCCATTGGAATTTGACGATGCCCCTGCATTTGAGGCATACTTTGCATGCTCTGCATTTGAAGTTGTTGTGGAACATGCTGGTGTTGCATTCCCATTGGAGCACCATACATGTATGGGGGAACCTGTTGGGCCTGTTGATTGAATGGCATTTGCACGTGGCTGTTCATGTTCATATGTTGCTGGTTACCTTGTGGATATGGCATTTGTTGACCGTTTGGCATGCCCATATGATATGATGGAGTGTTTCCTTGCTGTGGTAAATTTTGCTTTTGATTTGCAGGCATATGGTGAGACATAGGTTGGTTGACAAACATCTGATTGTTTGACATCGACTCTAAACCCTTGTTGTCGTTCGGAAGAGGTGATCTACTTTTTGATTTTTCCTCTTGTACCTTCAAAAAGTCCAGCATTTTGGATCTGCTTGAGCTTTTATGGTCGTTTGATACTTTCTCCTTTTCTTCCTTTAAATCATCCTCACTATTTTCGTTGAAGAAAGATGCATATTTGCTTGATTTCTTAACTGTTGGCTCTTCAAAAGTCTCGCTATCAGACTGGTCTTCACCTTCTGGTTCCAATTCTTCAAAGTCATCTTCATCAACACCAGCTGTGGCAAACATGCCACTTAGACCTGGTGGTCCTTGAGCATCAGCATCCTCGTCATCACCATTCATATGTTCACCTCTCATCATTTTCTTGAACAGTTCAAAGTCCTGCATTTTGTTTCCTGTGGATTCGATTCCCTTTTCTATTTTCATCATTTCAAAAGTTTCCTCAAGTGATGATTCAGGTTTATCCTCCAAGTGGTTGTTGTGGTTGTTGGCATACCCTTTTCTATTAGAATTTGGATTGTTTGTACTCTGATAGTCATTCCCTCTGTGTTTGTTTTGAGCCTTCTTGTTTTTAGAGTTTCTACCATTGTTGTTCACTCTTCTATTGTGAGATTCATGATATTGAGCAGCATCCAATGCAAAAAACTCTTTATCAGGAATGTTATCTCTCATAAACTTCAAAAGAAGGGAGTTTGATAATGCGTCCTTTCTGCATTTGTAAGCATCTCTGATGGAGTAGCTATGTTCAATGCCCTTTGGCTTGAAATCCAAGTCCAAATCTATCATGGGGATGTTGACTTCGTTCAAAACGTTGAAAACATCATTGTACTCTTGCACATGAGTGGAAGAAGCATACTTCTTTTCGTTTAACTTACTAGAGGAGTTGTTTACTGATGCTGATTCTTTGTCATCAACTGCTGAGTTTCTGTTAGGATCGTTGATTGACTGTAATATGTTAAGAATATTAACACCTGACATTTTTGTTGGTATATTCGTTGTTTTTTTTTCTTTTGGTGTTTATGAGTGTTCCTTTTTGTTTCTGTTACGAAAAAACGATTTATGTGAAACACTTGTATACCAATGATTTCAATCGTGAAAAAAAAGAAAAATGTTCTTCTCATGAATTTAGTAATACACGTGATTTCATCAAAAAATAACCCCAAGGAGAAATCATCAATCCTGGCAAATCACTATACAAAGTCTTTAAATAAATTGTTAATTATTACTTATATATACAATCCTTACCTTTTATGGTTTGCACTTCTTTTTCTATA
>ERZ794949.353-NODE-353-length-15257-cov-128.170701_pt1 | contig 15257 bp, 8 predicted proteins | sample MGYA00511363_ERZ794949 | MGnify/ENA primary metagenome ERZ794949 (study PRJEB30137, sample SAMN04331402) | food metagenome | isolation source: T1 must sample point D1 replicate B | place: Australia: South Australia ...
TTTTTTTTTAAAAAGTATTAATCTCGTTGAGTGTACTGGTCGATGTAGACTAAAAACGACTATTCAAAATATACCAATCTGTTCTACGTTTATTCTAAGTACAGAAATCTATCTAAGTGCAATCTCTCTTGGTATATATGCCAATATCTGCTCTTATTTGTTCTCTGTTTAAATCAATTTTTTTAAATTTAATAAACAAATTTCTCATAGGATCAAGTTTACGCTTCGGGTTACTAGGGGGGGTATTTTCCTCTCCCCCGCCTATAACCAACCCGCTATATTCATATTACCTTAAGATTATCAGAGGCATAAGCAGTTGTATAGCACGAACCAAGTACCATTATACACCGTTATATACTGTTGTATACTGCAGAATAGTCTTATACACATCTATTTCACTTGGATAAAATATGAAACAAGAATTCAAAAGCTTTAGTACATCTATAGCAGATGTCCTACCTCCGATAAACAGCAAGTCCCCTTCGGATTCAGCTACAAACAACCATACAAAACTTATAAACAGCTTGTTGCTATCAGATGATAACACAAATTATGATCAACCAGAAAATTTCTTAGAAATTGAAATTGTGAGTGCAAGAACTTATAATCAAGACAACAGTTTTGTTACTATATACAAAGATACATCAGAAAACATCAAAGGAACAACACAAAACAAACAACCTGTTTACACAGATTACGAAATCATATGCAGAACTAATATTTCTTTGTTTAAAAAAAAAATCAGCAAAGTCAGACGTAGATATTCAGATTTTGTTTACTTCAAAAAGTGTATTTTACAAGAACTAGCGCTGAATATAGCAAATAACAACAACAACAGCAGTAAAATTAACATCCCTGAAGTCCCTTCAAAGATGATATTAAACAACAGATTCAACTATGACCTCATAAACATCAGATTGAAAGAGTTAGAAAAATGGCTTCAGATAATCGTTGGCCATCCATTGCTGAGATCCAATAGCAAAGTGTTGAAGAGGTTTATACAGGAGGAATCATTTGTAGGTTAAATGTAAGGGTGTTTCCTATTTGGGTAAAAATATGAGGCTATATATTTGTTTGGGTAAAACTTCTATGTCATAACTCACGTGCATTTGACAACGCATCAAACAGCTACTTCCTTTTTTATTCTGGAAATTAACACAGTCGATGTTGTATTGGAACACATACTTCAGCAAAGAAAGTCTATGCTTTTTTATTAATAGAAATCACAGTTGTGTTAAATATCTTTCAATTATGCTGTATTCTCTCCATTTGTTGTCAAATTATCTCCGATATCGGAGATAATTCCAATAAGCTTTATAAGGGTGTGTTTGTTTTCATTCCTTTTTTTTTTCACTTATAACTCGTGGTAATGTTTATAATAACACTGTATTTAAACATATACAGCGTAAGAACCAAGTAAATAAGATAAAATCAACCTTGTTTCAAGAATGTCTTTTGCTCAAAAGCTATTGAAAATAGATGCTTTTACCAAAACTAAGGATGATGTTAGAATAAAAACAAGATCCGGAGGATTGATTACTTTAATGTTGATCTTGACTTCATTGATATTGATTGTTAATGAATGGAAAATGTTCAACACTATCCAAGTCATACCTTCATTAGTTGTTGACAGAGACAGAAATAAAAGAATGAATATGTTTGTTGATATAGATTTTTTAAATATGCCTTGTGATTCTCTTTATTTGGATGTTATGGATGAATCTGGTGAAATACAGTTAGATTTAACAGGCACAGATAACTGTGAAAAAATCCCACTATCAGATACTTCTTGTAAAGTTAAAGGTAACATTTATCTAAACAGATTGCAAGGTCATTTCCATTTTGCTCCAGGTAAACCTTTCCAAAACCCAGTAACTGGACAACACTCACATGATATTCAGAACTATAACAACCAAGACTTTGACCATAAAATCAACAAAATTACATTTGAATATGACCAAGATCTAATGAAAAATAATGACAACAAATTGATTCAATCATTTTTTGAAGAATCCATAAATCAAGTGATTTCAGAACCTTTAACTGGCACTGAGGTTTTGGATAAAAACGCATTCAATCAGTACTCATACTTTTTGAAGATTGTTCCTACAAGATTTGAAGATTTAACAAAAGTAGAGCCAAATAGACATAAAAAAGAATTGTTATTAGATGGAACTAGCTCCGACTCTAGAAATAATAAACTAGAAAAAATCCAATATACAGCTACAACTCATTCCAAGTCTATTCATGGTGGTAAAGACGAAGACCATCCTAATACCATACACCAAAGAGGCGGCATTCCTGGTATTTACTTTATTTTTGACATATCCTCATTAAAGATCATCAATAAACTTCAGTATAGAATGAACTGGTACAGTTTTATTTTGAATTTGTTGTCTTCATTGGGTGGTATCTTTGCTTTATACACTGTTCTAGACAAGGTTGCTTATAAAACCGTCAATTACTATAGATCAAAGAAGGATCAATAATCTCAATTATAGTGTATATATATATATAAAGGTACCCGAACGTTTCATAAATTTCCTAATTAGGTAATTTCTTACTATATATTGCTTTTTCGCTTTCTTTTCTTTTTTTTTAGGCGTACAGTCCGGTCGCATCCTTAGTCAAGGGTGTTTAGTGAACAAATAACACTCCATGATTGTTTTTTGGATTAATTAAAGACTTTTTTTTAAAAATTCATATATGAAATAGTGGTCGTCTTGAAGAGTGAAAGAAGCTATAACCAAATACAATAACATACTTAACAAGATCAATTGGATAAGTCTTGATATCTATAAGATTTCAGTTGGTACTTTACACACAATATTCAATTATACCAAGCTACAAGAGAAATACGAACAAGAATAAATGGTATCTACACCTATCTCAACAACATCAACAATATCTTCCAGAATTGTTTCAAACCAGCTTATGAATACAAAAGTGTCCGAAGATGACTCTCTTTTTCACATCTGTGATAGGTTAATCAAAAGATTAGGTCAATATAAACCTCTTAAACCATACATAGAATCTGCAGAAATGTTAGCTGAGTACAGCTCTGAAAAACAAGAAGACCTTTTCAACAATACTTATAAATCCCTAGATAATTGTCATACTCTTAATACCGATAATATTAATAACAATTCTCGTCCTAGCTCCACTCTTTATAGAAAGTCATCTCAAGTTGATAGCAGAAGAGCTAGTGTATCCTCATTTCAATCAAACGGTATTACAAACTCCACTATAAACAATTCATCCATTCATTCTCCATCTGTAGCATCCACACATTCAAGTGACATTTTGAGTGTATCTAACAACCAAAATATCTACTTAAACAACATAGAAAGTAATCTTCAGCAAATTCCAACATTTACTATAGGTTCTTTGCCTCCATCAAGAACTAAAGATCCTGTAACAACATTGTGGAAACTTTTCCAAATGGGTGCACCTTTGTGTATTATTTTTAATGCCATCAAGCCTCAATATAAAATTAATGTTGTATCTTCTGATGAATTGAAAATTTGTAAAAAATCCATTTATGATTTCATATCTAGTTGTAAAATACATCTGGAGTTTCACGATGAAGAATTGTTTACCATATCGGATGTGTTCAACAACGGAACTTTTACATTAGTCAAAGTAATTGAGGTTGTATTGACTTTAATTGGTTACAGTATTAAGATATTTCCATCAATTCCTACAACAGACCCTTCTTTGATTAAAAATCAGCCAATACCAGAAAACTTGAAAAAAGATGATAGATATAAAATTTTCAGAGAGTTTTTAGAAACCGAAAGAAAGTATGTTTACGACCTTGAAACCCTTCAGGATTTTAATGCTCAATTATTGACAAGGAACTATATTACAATTAATGAATCAACCACTTTGTTTCCAAACATAACTGAAATAATTGAATTCCAAAGAAGATTCTTAATTTCTTTAGAAATGAATAATAATTTGCTGACCTTAGATGAACTAAGATTAGGCTCGATTTTTGTGAATTCATATAATTACTTCAAGTTGTATGAACTTTGGTCTATAGGACAAACTGCTGCTATAGATTACATTTCTAAGTTGCCAATTTATTCCAATGTCTCAAATCCACATCCAAATGCCAGTAAACTGATTATTCAAAACAAAATGGAATTGCAAAGTTTCTTGTTGAAACCTATTCAAAGACTTTGTAAGTATCCATTATTAATCAAAGAACTGTATCAAGCTTCTTCCTCAAATGTTATGTTTTACAAAGAATTGGAATTAGGTTTGGAAGTTAGTAAAAAAATTGCTACAAACATGAATGAGCACCAAAGAAAATTAGAAAATGAAATTGTCATGAAAGAATTAGTAGTGGGAAGAGTTTCAAACTGGAGAGGCTATGATATAAGTAAGTTCGGTGATTTAATTTCACATGATAAAGTTGTGATTACCAACAATGATGTTGATTTTGTAGATGCCAAAATATTTGAAATTTCCCTATTTGAAAAAATAATCATTATTTTCAATGAAGTAAATGCACAAGGAAACATTGTCAACAAGGATGAAAATAGTTCAGGTAACATGGAAGGTAATTCATCAGGGTTGAAAATAACTTTAAAAAAGAATAAATCTACAATAAACCATAAAGCTTTATTAGAAAAAGAAAACGAATTGCAGCAATTCAAAATAAACACTGCACACAAATTGGATTTAAAAGGCAGAATTATGGTTTCCACTATAACAAGTTTACAAGAACATTATTCTTTACCAAGATCTATTGATATAAAATGGGAATCTTCAAACGAACACGGAAATTTTAATTTGAAGTTTAAAAACGAAGACATAAAAGATGTATGGGCCAACTACATATCGCAATTTATGAAAACTAATCAAACTCCTAGCAGAATGAGCAGACCCTCTCAAAGATCAGTTTCAATGTCCTCACAGTTATCTGAAAGCACAAGTAGTGTTTCTTTGTCTACACCAATAAGCACACCAGCTATAAAAAACAATTTAAGACTATCACATGGGAAAAGACAGCAAAACAGAAATTCTAAATTACGTAACATATCAGAGACTTCACAGCTCTTTGAAAATGAGCACAGAAACATATCAGAAAGTTTCAGATTATCTATACCTGCAAAGCAAATATTAGTAAGGATACAAAGAGGTTTGGATTTCCATTCTATTCTGATGGCTAATGACATCAAATATGAACAATTTTACACTCTAGTTTTAAAGAAATTACATACAGACGAATACATCAGATTGAAATATCAAGACGAAGATATGGATTACGTCATGCTGGAAGGAGAAGATGATTGGGAAATAGTGAAGGATTGGATAGAAGAAACTAATCAAAAGATATTGACTGTTTTTGCATTTTAATTATTAAATAAACAAATAAACCCCCATAATCTCATTCTACTTAATTCTTTTTTTGTTTTATGAATAAATATAATATATTTTTTTTTTCTATTAATTGAAGTGAACAGATCAAATTGATTTCACACTAATATATACAGCTATTTGTTTTGATTTAAGTGTTGGTATACTTTGGACCATCACCACCTTCAGGAACTTGCCAGTCAATTGCTTGTATAGGAGACTTGATATCACATGTTTTACAATGGATACAGTTTTGAGAATTGACTTGTAGTCTTACATCGTCATTTTCTTTGATGTACTCATAAACACCAGCTGGACAGAACTTTTCTTCTATACCTTGATACTTTTCGAATGACTTGTTTTTGTAATCTTTCAAATCCTTGATTTTCAAATGGGAAGGTTCATTTTCAGCATGGTGAGTACCAGTTCTACTAACAGAAGTTAAAATATCAAAACTAATTTTGTTGTCAGGCTTTGGGTACGAAATAGGTTTATAATTGGAAGCAGGTTCTGTTATTTTACCGTCTCCTCCTTTATGATAGTTGAAGGTAAATGGTAGCTTACCCTTCAAAATATATGAATCCAAACCTGAAAAACACATACCAAATAATGCTCCTAATTTAGTATTAAAAGATGGTCTTATGTTTCTTACTGAGTATAACTCTTCGTAAATCCATGACTTGTTGAATGATTCTTGATAATTTTTTAAGTTTAGTACTTCTAATTCAGTTTCTAATACTTCGTCTTCACCAATTTCTTCAACAGTAGCAAAATTCTTTGATTTGAATTCTTCGACTATAGCATCAGCGGCTAAAATACCAGATTTTATGGCTGTATGAGTACCTTTTATCTTAGGAACATTCATCAAACCAGCACTAGCACCAATCAAACAACCACCAGGGAAGTTTAATTTAGGGATACATTGGAATCCACCTTCATTCAATGCTCTAGCAGCATAAGATAGACATTTTCCATTTTTCAAAACTTCGGAGTAAAATGGATGATGCTTCATCTTTTGGAATTCCTTGTATGGAGAAATGTATGGATTTTTGTAATCCAAACCAACAACTAAACCAACGGCAACTAAATTCTCACCATAATGGTATTGGAAACCACCCCCATAAGTTTGTAAGTCCATTGGGTAACCCATAGTATGGGATATAAAGCCTTTTTTATGTTGTTCTTTAGGAACTTCCCAGATTTCTTTTATACCCAAACCATATGATTGATCATCTTTGCCTTCTCTCAAATTAAATTGTTTCATTGCCTTTTTACTTAAAGAACCATGGCAACCTTCGGCTAAAACGACTTGTCTTGAATGGAATTCCATACCTCTCTCAAAATTGTCACCTGGGCTACCATCTTTCATGATCCCCATATCTTGAGTGGCTACACCAATGACTTTTTCTTTTTTGTCATCATAAATCAATTCAGAACAAGCGATCCCATTATATAATTCAACACCTAACTCCTCAGCTTTTTCACTAAGGTACTGAACAACCTGTGATAATGATCCCACAAAGTTTTTATCTTTATTTTTCATAGCAGGTGGTTCAGGTAACGGCAACTTCCAACCATTAGGCAACAAAAACTTTAATGATTCATCATTCACTTTTTCTAGCAAATTTTCCGGTAAAGCAATACCAGACTTGTTAATATCATTTGGGAAAAGTTCGTTGATAGCTCTAGGTTCCATGATCACACCAGATACAGTATGTCCACCAAACTCAGAAGCCTTTTCCAACAAAACCACACGTAAAGATGGATTTTTTTGTTTCAGTCTTATACTCGTAGTCAAACCAGCTGGACCACCACCAATAATAATCACATCTGTTTTATCGATGACTCTGTCCTCATTTAACAGTGATAATTGTTCAGCTGTTAAAGTGCTTTTGAATCTTAAAGATGTGAATCTAGATGGATTTCTCAAAAGAGAATTAACTCTGTTAAATCTAAGCATATGAATATGTCTTCTTTTTGGGGTATTCACTATTTCTATTGTACTTGTATTAACATCTAAGTCAGTTTAATGAAAAAAACATATATTGAGAATGTTCACTTAATGATGACTCAAGAATTCATGACTTCTATCAAAAAAAAAAAAATGGTCTCGTGAAACTCCAACTAAAATGAATGCAAAATTATCGGATATTATATATCGGATATAAATATAAAACACGTGCAGACAATTTAAATGACTTGACAGTTGCTAAAGTTTATACCTAAGCTATTAGGTTGATAAGATTGATTAAAACAAGGTTGAGAGATGGGATGAATTACTGGTTTCTGATTGCTATTGAGATGCTTTTAAAATCCCTCCAAATAATCGATTGCTATGTTCTTTGTTGATCTATTAAAACAACCATTTTGTATTTTTATTAATTATTAAGAAAAATTGGGTCATCAAATATATAATCAAGAAAGCCAAAAATATGTAACAACATTAAATATGGTCGTCATCACTTGTAATAACAAATTCTAATCAAACAATCTATCAAAGTCGGATAGCTTCAGTTTGTCTGGAGTACTGATTTCTTCATACATGAATCCACTTTTTAAAGTATCCATCCATCGCTTATTAAATATCAAATTTGTACTATTTCTTCTCTTGTCCCTATTGAACTTCTGTATTCTTTGAACTGGCGACGCTTGATATATGGACTTTTGTATCAACTGCAGTTGTTTTGTTAGGTCTGCTCTGTTGATATTAATATCTTTATTGTATTTTCTTGTGACTTGTTTGGCTTCATTCGCTGAAGAAGTCAGATTATTAGTTATGCAGTCATCATCAAGATCTAAAGATTTATCAATCAATGGTGATTTATTAATGTCTTCTAATGATTCAAATTTAGTATTGCTGCCATTCTTTTCCTCTAGAGTTCCACTCATGCCTTTATAACCAAATTGTTGAAATCTATTGAAGTTTACAGAAAATTTGTTGTTGTTTTTGGGAAGGGCTGTTTTGCTCTTTGATGAATTATTCATTACTCCGTTTATGCTATTAAGTCTAGTTAGACCAGTTCCGTTTATTATTGTGCTATAGTTTATATTTTTGCCAGGCATTTCCTTGATTTTATCTTCTTTAACTGTCGACTTATCAAAAACAGCTCCAATTTCTTGTTTATTTCCTATTTCCATTGAAGTTGGGAGAGAATCTGGCATTTTTGGTGGTGCTTCAGTGTAGTCATCTGGAAGGAGACCTTTGTATATGTAGACCATTCTTCTTGGAGAATTTCCTTTAGCCCATTTTCTGATGATCCAGTATTTTATTTTCACCTTGTAGTCTCCTCTTACTCTGTTTTCCACTTTCTTTGCATAAGCATTAATCTTGGCCGATATCAGATTTGCAAATTTTGTAGATAAAGATATCATATTAGGATCTTTGACTAGTAACATATCACATATTTGCTTAACAGTTAAACCATTTTCTAACTCATTACCTGACTCATTTTCGTACAATATATCTAAAATATTTAACAGCACTGTATCTTTAGACAATGATTCATCCATTTCCGGTGGTACTCTGACTGCCGTTACCCTAGTTGAAGGGAAATAATCGTCGTCGGTGTAGTGCACTGGTGTTTGTTTTATTTTTAATTTGTTATATGTTTTCTTTTGGGAAGGAGATGTCTTCTTCAAAGATGTAGCTAATGTTACATGGTCTGATACTGGGGTTTTCAATGCATCCATTTCGTCGATGGATGGGGCAGGTGTCTTTATAGTCTCTAAAATGACGTTAGAAGCTTGTGAAAGAGCCATTCGTAGTAGTGCTTTTTAATTTAAATTATACCAAATTACAGCTTGTATTAATATATTAAGAATTTCTTATAAATAACAGGATTTATCAAGAAAAACAATTATATGTTTCTTGGTTTAATGATTTTTTTTTTACTGTAATGTTTTTTCAATAAATTAAAAACATTAATTTTTCCTCTTTTGAATTGATTAAACGAAGGTCATCGAATTGAAATGTTTAAACAACGAACGGCTGTAATGAATTGTACTTATAAATTAAAAGATAAGACAAATGATTAAGAAATTACTTGTTTAGGAAATTTTTGTTTCAATCAAGGGAAAGAAATTGTTAGTTTTAACAAGTGAAATATTATAATCTCAGCCACATACATCATCGCAATAATGTTACGAGGAAAATTAAAGTTTGTTTCTTAACAATTGGGTAGTTTAGTGCATCCATTTTTTTGTTTTTTCACCAACTTTTTACATTTTTTGGTAGCTAAATATTTCCTAAAACAGACATAATATTTTGTTTTAACTTTTTATATTTTGATTCTTTTGAATATGCTGGCAAAGCAGTAATTATTACTCTTTTAGGAAAATATTGTATATAAATTTTTTTACTTGTTTTTCTAAAAAAAAAATGTACTTTCCAATACGGAAAAAACTATTGTTACTACTTTTTTTTGGTAAGTTTCCCAATACGGCAATAAACCTTGATATTTGTAACAAAAAAATAAATACTTACATCCGGTATATATACATCTATAACGTGTAAACTTACGTTTCTGAATTCATTGGGCTTTTTAGTTCAATGGTTAACGTTCAGTAAACATTCTTTAATTTTAAATTTTCAGAAATTTAAAAGAATTGAAAAAAATACAGAGATGATCAGCAGTTCCCCTGCATAAGGATGAACCGTTTTATTGTAATCAAAAGGATTAATTATTTTTTTTTTTTTATATTTTGGTTATCAAAAACTGTTTATTAATGCTATGTATCTTGTGGCTTCCTTCGACTCTCAGCCAATGTATAAATTTTGTTTTTTATAATAAAAAAAAAAAAAAAAGTGATTAATCACATATATATTATTCTTCTTCCTCAGTAGTCATCTTGTAAAAATCTATAGCTTTTTGATTCATAGCATTTATATCGTATATCAAATCATCTTTATACATTTTTTCGTCATCAAAATTGTCAGGTGGAACAAACCAATAGTTACAGGCAATGTGGTATTTACCTCTGCTACTAACCTCATGGAACCAACCAGCTGGTAAGTACAAAACATCACCAGGACTCAAATCAATGATTATTCTTTGGGACAAAACTTCGTCTTTGAAAAACTCTGGGAACATTTGACTACCTTTTTCATGTAACTTTGCTCTTATATTGTCATCTACTATTTCATCTAAATGAAGAAACAATGGATTGATTTTTGAGAAGGAAGGAGGATCAACTTTATGATTCATTTTTCCTTGATTAAATGGCTCCAAATCTGGTAATTGGGATCCATTAGCATTGACAGTAACCCAATTTGGTGCTTTTTCGTTCATCTTGTAATCTATAATCCCATTTTCAAAAACTTTTTCAACATCACCAACGGTGTACAAACTCTTGGCTAGAGAAGGAGGAAACAAAGTAAATCTTTTGTGTCCTTCAACTGGGATGTATATATTATCAGCATGATCATGATGCAAACCAGTAGAGGTATACCCATTAGGAACTTTTTTTCCAATTTGATCTAAATCTTCAAAATCCTTATCAGTATATTTGACAACCTTAGCACTTGAGCCCATCCATAAATTAATTTGTTGAAGAATCAATTTATCTGTGAATTCAAATTTCAAAGGTAATTTGTGAATTAACTTCTGCATAGGTCTTTGGAAGATATCCTCAACTCTTTCTATCATTTCTTCTGGATTTTCTCCTTCGTCATCTTCGTCATCTTCAGCATCTACAACGTAATCATCTTCGAAGTCTGATCCTAAACCATTCAATAGTTCTGGATTGTCCCCAAATCCACCAATACTTTCGTTTCCATCACTGTCATCTTCAAATTCAGCCATATTAGAATCTGGGTCATCCATTAAGTATTGTGTACTCAGGTATAATTGTTCTCCGTTGTTTAATCTTTTGTAAAATTCATCAAATGTCATCTTGAATCTTTGTGTTCCAGACCCATATCCACCAGCAACAAGTTTTTCAACTAATAACAACTCATCATGTTTGCTCTTAAAGGTTTCCTTGATGTTTTCAGCTTTTAAAGAATCAACAAATTCTGGGGAATATTGAAACTTTAAAGGCTTACGAAGCTTAATTTCCTTAAAAGGCTTGGACAAATCAGGCTGTGTACTTATCTTTTGTCTTTTCTTATCGCTTTCCATTAAAAATAGTTATATTGGTTGAATTTACTTATTTTTTTATAATGTATAACTATCAAGATTCATCTATTACGTTTCAAATTCATGAAAAACTCGTATACATATGGACTTGGTTTCCTTTTTTTTCCTCGTATTCTTTTTTTTTTTTAACAGTGACAAATTTGAATCACGTGGTTTTCGGATATAACAAATGTTTGACAGCAAACTTTTAATTTTTTCATTTATAAAAGTTTCAACGGTTTTTGCCCCTTAAAAATTTTTGCCTGAAAAAAAGATATGTCGGGTGAATCATTAAACAATAAGCTTTAAAAAATTGAACCGATAATTTCAAAAAAAAATATAGGACTTAAAAAAAATAAACCCAAAAAAACGCTATCCATGGGGTATTTTTAAAACACCACTTTAAATGTAAACTAAACCTGCCAAAAAAAAAACAAAAAAAAAAAATAAGCTTCAGAAAAAAATGAGAGTTGTAATAAAATGATTCGTTCAACTAAACAGAATTAATACACTTGAAATATCAACATTAATTCAAAATAAACTTAAGTCAATTTAAAAAAAAAAGAAAAACAAAAAAATTTTCTTTTAAGTGTCAATGATTATGATGTAATGAAATAATAAGCAACAACAAAAGTAAAAAAAAAAATTATTATTATTATTTCTTATCTATAACTTAGTTCTCTATATATAAAACAAGATTACTCACTGTTGCTTTCACGTCTCAACTCAAACATTAACTTTTTTTTTTCTAAATGGCCTTGAGAATAATCTTTATCTAAACCAATATTTTGATTAGTCACCAGTGTTTCACTATCCATTTCTGCGTCTTGTCTAGATCTTTTGGAGCCATTTTTAATTAGATCTGGAGTGATAGGGGTGGTTGGTAAGACTTTTGAAAGTTTTTGAACAGCGTTTGCGTCATTGATTTCATACATCTTGTCCACATATCTCAATAAAGACTTCAAAAAAACAGGATATTGTATGGTATTTTTAGGGAAGTACTTTAACTTGAAAGAAAAAGGCAATTGATCTTGTTTGTGGCAGTTACCAAATAACTTTACAATTTTGTATGCAATAGAGTTTTTATCTAAGTGAACAAATCTATCCATCTTGTAATTTAATATGGCAAGTTTCATGACTTGCAAAGCAGCATTTGAGATATCATGGATTGAAATTCTATTTTTAAAAAGCTCGCAATGAAAAGAGACTAATTCACTTAACATTTGAGAGCCAAATTTCAATTGATTGATATCATTTGTATCATAAAAAAACAAAAAGTTTTTCGAGTTTATAGCAGATGTTGATTCTTGATAGGCTTGTAAAGCTCTAAGGGAGATATCAATAAAGAAATCATTGGTAGGAATGTCACTGATACTCCAATCAAGCTTGTTTAGAATATCAAGTTCTATAGTTTTAACATGTCTTTTTAAACTATTCCGTTTATTAGTAATTTTTTGAATATTTTCCGTATATTCTTTTTCTGTATTGTATTGGATATTATGTTGTCTAGAATTATCAAGTCTCATAGAATCGTAGTTGTATTCTTTAGAGTTAGTAGTTTTGCCCAATGGGGTAACCAATTTGGGAGTAGCGATAGGAGTAGACATAGAACTTCCGGTTTTATTATTTTTTTCATTTTGGAATCTCGTCCAATATGACTTTGGATATTGGGGCGCACTTATTAGCTCTAATAGAGTATCTATTGTGAAGTGTTTGTATTTTGTATCAATGTATTTACTTGCAATCCATAAAGACACAATACCAATCAACTGAAATTGAAGTCTGTCCTCAATCAGTTCTTGTAAATACTCATGAGTTTTGTTTCTCATGAAAATATATTTTTCTAAAATTTTGAATGATAATAATAAAGTGGGTGTTGATAATTTCATTTTTGTATGACAACACATCATAAAATCCAAGATCAACTTTTTCAAAGAATCAAACATGATCAAATGTTTCTTATTTTTATGAATGGAAGTGTAATAGTGCAAATTTTTGTCAAACAAACTTTGTGTGTATTTTTCATCAATGGAAACATAATGATCAAGCATACTAACTGCATATTCTTGACAAGCATTTTCATGTGATATGATTTCAGAGCACAATGCTCTATTATGATATCTGTTGTTGTTGCCAGTCATCTTTTCAGCAATGATTCTTCGTTGTATGGTGTATGAGGTTGTTTGAAAATCTCTAGCAATGTTCTATTTGGTTGTAGAAAATGTTGCTTTATTAAAAAAAAAAAATCCTTCCCCTAGCAAAAATTTAAAATACCAGTAAGAAAAAAAAACTTATATTAGCACTGGAAAAAAAGCTGATTCTGTAATTCCTTTGAGAAAATAGTCACAGAAAGCTGTTTGTGGAGTTAATAATGTTGGTGATAGATCCAATTGGGGTGTATTTGGGACTTTAGTATCACTGGTTGCAGTGGTTTATATATTGTATATATACTGCTTCTTTACTGCTTCTCTACTCCTGCATATTTCGATTTCTTCAGCGAAAAAAATATCATACCCATAGGAAATGCCAAGGCAGCAAATTTACTAGTAAAACGAAAAATTGGGAGAGAGAAAACTAAGCCCACCAAGAATTTCTTTTTCTTATATTTTTTTTTTTGCGCTGAGGTTTTGGCTTCGTAGTATTAAAAAAAATAGGCCATTTGACCACCTACCAAATTTAATCACTAGTGAAAGAGCAAAATACGGGCAAAAAAATACATATATAAAGAAAAGGACAGTTTCGGAAATATGCGTTAAGGCCGCAATATAGGGCTTTTTGATCAATTAAATATAAATATTAGGGCTTTTTTTTTTTTTGGTTGCTATTTAATACTATGTACATGATGTAAGGAGATGAGAGGGGAAATTTTTTTTTTTACTCCTTATCAAACCAATACTTATTGAATCTATCCCTACAGTTGGATAAATTATCCAAACCAGGTCTTATATCACATGAAAATACAGGTTCACCAGATTCCTCATCATCAGCTTGTTCATAGAAATCGATGACGTATCTAACCATTTGACCATTATCTCTTTTAACAAACCAGTCATGTCTATCAAATGGTAAGTTGCCAGATATGGTTTGAGGGAAAATCTTACTTAATTCATGATAGAATCTGGCTCTTGGAGTAATATCGTTAGGTCTACCAGTAAACTTGACCAACTTGACATCAGGATCTTCATTTTTTTGGCTGAACTTTTCCCAGTTCAATACCTCTTGCCAGCACAACTCATTCAAGAAGTTGTGGACATTTACCATACTCTCAACATCTTCTTCAGGAATTTCTTTTCCTGTGACACTGTCTATCTTTCCTTTTCTTACCATTGCATTGTACATCTGTTGGGGAGATGGGTATTCCCATAAACTACCATCTTTGTCTGGGATGGTACTTATTTCTCTTTCAGTTGGAAGATCCATTTTCTGCCATGATTGCTTGGCATTTCTTAAGTCCGGCATGTTGTTTGAAGGGTTAATTTCCTCTTTTGGTTTTTCGTCTTTCTTAGGATTCAAAACTGGACATCCATCAGCGGACTTTCCGGAAGCTGACATTTGTAGAATATGCTTTAAATTATCTTTCATATAAGTAGACTTGTTCACAGAAGGTTCTGTAGGTTCAACAGCACATGCATTGCTGTTATTCTGTTTGTTATTGTCATTCCATAGCCAACCCATTGTAATGTATGTTTCTTATTTCTTGTCTGGTTATATGTATTGGTTAAGCTCTGTATATTTGTCTTGTATTCAATGTTATATACATTAGAGGCAAAAAAA
>ERZ794949.354-NODE-354-length-15237-cov-3.261428_pt1 | contig 15237 bp, 7 predicted proteins | sample MGYA00511363_ERZ794949 | MGnify/ENA primary metagenome ERZ794949 (study PRJEB30137, sample SAMN04331402) | food metagenome | isolation source: T1 must sample point D1 replicate B | place: Australia: South Australia ...
TGAGGTTCAAGCCAATTGTAAAGGTTTAGGTGTATTCACCCCAAGTAGCTCCACATCTTTCAAAAAGCAACACTCTGGTGTCCCATTTGAAATTCAATATGGTGATTACACCTATGCTGATGGTTATTGGGGATCTGATTCTTTAACTGTTAATGGTGTACAGGTTGATGGCTTGTTGTTTGGTGTTGCAACTATAGGTAATTCCTCAAATGTTTTGGGTATCTCCTTTGAAGGTTTGGAAGCATCTGATGAATCACAGACTACAAGTTCTGATTTCACCTATGCTAATTTACCTGCTATTTTGAAGAGTGATGGGTTGATTGAAAAAAAGTCGTACTCTCTGTTCTTGAATTCTTTGAGTGCTACATCCGGTGAACTGTTGTTTGGTGCTGTTGATGCTGACAAGTATCAAGGAGACTTGTACACTGTTCCATTAGTTAACGTTTATGAAGGTGAAGTTGACAACCCAATTGAGTTTGACGTCACATTACAAGGTACAGGTTATTCTGGCAGTGACGGTACTCAAGTAACATTCAATCAACAAAACTTTGCTGCTTTGTTTGACTCTGGAACCACATTAACTGTCTTGCCAGAAACCTTAGCTGGGTACTTCGCCAATCAAGTCGGTGCATCTTATGATGATGAATCAGGATACTACTTACTAGATTGTAAAACATTTTCAGACTCTGATGCTTTTGTATTCCAATTTGGTGGTGTTAACTTTTATTCACCAGTTGAAAACTACATCTTAAGCACTTCAGATGAAAACCAATGCTACTTAGGTATTGTTCCATCAGCAGACAACCATGTCATCATTGGTGACAACACATTAACATCTTTATACGTTGTTTACAACTTAGAAGATTACGAGTTATCCATTGCACAAGCAAACTATGCTGGCGCATCCTCCAGCAGCATTTCAGCTATTTCAGACAGCGTCCCAGGCGCCCAACAAGCACCTGACTACTCCAACACTGCCTTCGATAGCTATGCTACTGTTACCTCAGGCGGTGACATCTTCTCTGGCTCTCAACCTACAAATCCATTTGCCAAAAGAGATCTAGTCAAGAGAGACAGTTCAAACTCAACAACTTTGGCTACATCTGCTGTTTCCTCAAGCAATTCAACTGCTTCATCATCTAGCTCATCAAACGCTGGATCTATTTTAAGCGTTGGTGTATTAGGTTTGGTTGCTGCTTTAGCCTTATAATGTTGTTGACGCATTTGTTCTTTTATTCATTGAATATTGATATTTGTGAATACGCATGGTTTAGCATGCGATCTTTTTTATATATAGTCTTTAATAACTGCACTAAATATACCTAAACAGTTATTTTTATCATGTGAGGCACTCAACACTATCATAGATATCAACTAAAACTAGATGACTTAATTATCATTTTTTAGTCGCGTCGTTTCTTTTTTTCCCTCGTCTTCAAGTTTTACCCGTTTAAAAATGATATATCAATATGCTAATATGATTTTTTTTTAAAAGTTTAAGTTCTTTACTTGATCACCTAATATTATCGGTTCAATTAATCCAAACCTCAAAAGAAATACCACTTGATCATCAATCACTAGTACTGCAATCTTTTTTTTGAAATCATAGAGAAACACAAGTTTTTAAGTTAGCGCTAATAATGACCACCGATTTTCATGCTTTTAGCGACGATAAGTTTCCAGTTTTAACGAAAAATCACATAGACTCATGCAAATATACCAACTGGTATGAAAAGTTTCAGAATAAATCGTTAAGTAAGTACACCATTAATAGTTATATCTTAAAAAACCTACCTCAAAGTTTTATTTCTTTTTTATTGGAGGATGGTATAAAACTAAAGACAAACACCGAGAATACTTTCCATGACGATAATCAAGATTTCAGCGATTGGTCATCCTCTGAAAGTGACACATCTTCAGATGAAGAATCTATAAAATTTGTTGATCCAAAAATTGAGTTTTCTGAGGTGGAAAATTTTATTACAAGTTGCTTCGATAAAAAGAATAGCAAGCTGACCCCTAGATTAAATTGGTCTGCTCCAAAAGACGCAGTTTGGATATTACCATACAATAATTCCATGCTAACATATACAAGTGAAGACGTTTATTTACTTTTAAAGAGTAGTAATTACATCATGCACGATTTGCTATATCCATATGATGAGTTAAAAGATAATTGTGAGAAAGCAGACGTCAATCATGATTTAATTTTAAGAGAATGGATAGAAAATTTCAACCCTTCCTTAGAGTTCAGAGTTTTTGTTATGAGTGGAAAAATTATAGGCATTTCCCAAAGAGACATAAGAACGGAATACATATACTTGCATGATATAAAAGATGAAGTAAGAAGTACTATAGACAACTTTTTTGAAGAAATATTCATCAAAAATTACTTTGAAGAGAGCTCAACCCAAGAACAAAACTTAGTTTTAGATCTGTACGTTGATATAAAAACCCAGTATTTAAAGGTTATTGATATAAACCCATTTGCCAGATCTACTGAACCTCTTCTGTTTACTTGGAATGAATTATTAACTCAAGAGTCTGCTAACAAAATGTACGAATTTAGATTGGGCGAAAACAACACTAAAATGAGCAGCAGAGATCACAGTGAGAATCAAGTTCCTCTGGAAATATTTGATGCTTCTTTAGATCCGGAAAAACTGAGGGAGCTAACTTATGAGTGGAATAGATTGTTGAGCAAGCAACTCAAAGAAGACGATGCTTAAAGCATTATATAATAGAACATGTTCATATCTGTGGGGTCGTTTTATCAGCCTTACATTTATATTGATAACACAATATTGATCTAGAATATGATATAAGAATAAATGATTTTGTGATTGTCCATGTATGTATATGACAAAAATGCAAGTAATGATGCTTTATACCAAATTTTATAATTAATTGTTGTAATGTTAAAATTATATAAGAACCTATATGAGCCATCTATGAAGATGTTCTGATTCTAACGGAGACCTTGATAAAAAGTTGATTACTTAAAGAAAGTCCAAGTTGTCTCCCATCAGAATACCGAATCAAACAAAAAATTATGTTTTCTCCCAGTTAGGAAATAGTAATAAAAACCCACCACATGAGAACAAAGAAGCCTTTTTTTCGCTCAAACATTTCACAAAGGCAATGCCAACCTTTCTTTAAACTGATTCTGATAATGATTTTCGAAGCTAACAATTGTTAACTCAAACATTTATAAATGTTTTCTTTTTCGTTTTCGTAATTTAGTGATTATGTCCAACAGAATTTTTTTGGTAAAACATGGCTTTGCTGAAACTCTTGCCGTTAAATGGCATATTGTCGTTCACTGATAAACTCCGTCAGCCCGGTAATTTCTCTCTTAAGCGCAAATGTTCAGCCGCGTGCCAGACCAACGAGTGATATGTCAACGAGGCGAATATTAAAACAACATACAAAGTAACGTTAAATATTTTCTTGATTGCTCCATGAAAGTAATATTTTCTCTATATTAATGAAGCTTTGAATGGTGCACCATATCCTTTTGAGCATATAGGCAGGTCAAAATATTTTTGAATATTGTATAAAATCTTGTTATTGAGCATCACCAATCTGAAAGATGACTTTCCTATAGCGGTTATATATTTGCGAAAAAAAAAACGGCACCAACCCGCTATCGGGATATTCAAAATTCCGTTAGGGAAATTAAAAATACCGCCAAAGCAACTTTTTGAACTTTTTTTCAGATAAAAGCCTTTCAAATGTATCAGGTATTTAAACACAAACACTTCGTCAGAAAAAAAAGTAACACTTAAATGTAGTATCTGTAAAAGGTTGCATATATCTAACAACTTAAATGAGATCTTAGACAAACCGAAACATAAACACGTATATACACAATAATAACATGACTCAAGAAAAAAAATTCAACACATTAGTTATCGGTTCAGGTGGTGTTGCAACTATCACCGCTTTATCTTTGGATAAAAGAGGAAAATCTGATGTCACTATGATTGTAAGATCTGATTATAACACAGCCGTTGAAGATGGTTATACCATCGACTCTTGTGATTATGGTAAAATCAAAGGATGGAGACCAACTAAGATCTGTAAAACAGTTGAAGAATCAGTAAGCAATGGTGAGTTTTACGATTACGTTTTAGTCACCACCAAAAACATTCCTGATGGTCCAACCCCAGTTGCTAAGATACTTGAACCTGTTGTTCAAGAAAGTTTTAAGAGCTGGAAAAACTTCGATGAAAAGGAAAGAGAAAACAAAGTATTGACCATTATTATGATTCAAAACGGTATTGACATCGAAACTGAAGTTTACGAATTATTAAAAGCTGACCATTTAGTTGCTGATGGTATTCATGGACCAAAGGTTGTTGTTTTATCTGGTGTTCAAATGATTGGTTCCACCAGAACTGCTCCAGCAACTATCTCTCACAAGGGTCAAGATTATTTGATCTTGGGTGCCTTTGATCAATCCGATGAATTGGCTAAAGCCAAGGTCTTGGAATTCAAGGATATATATTTAAATGAAGGCCACAACGCTGTTGAGATTGATGAAAAGGTCAGATGGTCCAGATGGAGAAAGCTAATCTACAATGCCACCATCAATCCATTAACTGCTATTGTATGTCTAGATTTCACCAGAACCTTGATGTTTGGGGCTCCTGACAAAGCTACTGCTAATCAAATATTAAAGCCAGCTATGAGAGAAATCTTGGCAATTGCCAAAGCCGAAGGTCATATTATCGGTGAAGAAGTTATGGATATCATGATTGATGGTGACAGAAAGCTAATCTACAAACCTTCAATGATGGTTGATACTGAAAGAGATCAATTAATGGAAATTGAAGTTATCTTAGGAAACCCTATCAGAACAGCTAAGAAGCTAGATGTTCCTACTCCATACTTAAGTATGTTATACAATATTGCACACATCATTCAAATGAGAAACAAAGAAAAGATGGGTATGATTACTCTTGATGAGGAAACAATTACCTTGAAGTAGGTTTTTCATATTACTTGGCAAATTTGTTTACTGGATTTATATGTATTTGCTTTTTTTGTTTTACTTTTATAAATTATAATTATTAATTAATTATCATATCATTAAATTGGCTTTACCGTAATATCTTTGAATGCAAAATCCTAAATAGGCAATATTTCCGTGTTTAATCAATTTGCGTATCGCACTGACATGTTTTTGTTTTTTTTTTCTTAGTTTATGGAATTACTTGAGAAACACTCACAATTGTTTCTAGTACACAAAAATATTAACATAAACATTAGCTAAAAAAATAATTTGGAATAGCAGCAATAGAGCTATCAGTTGACAATACCTTTCTTTAATGACTACAGCATTAAATCGTTTAGTGACAAAAGTTGAGTTAAAACAAAAAAGAAGCAATGTTGTATAAAACCTAAAATTCTAAGAAGAACATAATTTTTTGAAAATGAGAAGCTTACAAGTCGTTGCTTTATATATATTACTAAATACAATAAACTATAAATTTCTAAGTGCACAGTCGTTACCGTATGATCCTCCAACACCAATACCATGTTCTCCAACTGAAAATTGCCCACAAGAATACCCTTGCTGCTCACAATTTTGGACTTGTGGGACAGGACCAGTATGTGTAACCGGATGTAATCCAAAAAATTCCTTTAATAATTTTAGCTGTTTGAGAGGTCCTGCATTCATGCCTGAAAGCTTTGTTAAAAGAAAAACAATTAAAGTTAAGAATAGAAAGAGCTCCAAAAGTAAATCTAAAAAAACTAAAAAAAATGAAATTTTAAACGAAAAAATCGATTTTGTGAGTGAGGATATATTCAATGAGTACATAAATGACAAGCAAAATATTGTAAGCAAGCGTGATGATGTTGAAACAATACACAACAATGACAGGTTTCCAATGGAGACAGATAATGTTTTGAAAACTGGTGAATCAGTCTATATCCACGCAGATGATGATGAGATAAGAGACTACTTTGAACTAAGCTCTTTACATAAAAGAGACGAGCTAGAAGCTGAAATATTTACAATCAACAGTAACAAAGAAGAATCGTATATCAAGAAGTTTCACTTTAAGGATATATTAATAAGACATAAAAACTCTGAAGCATTTGTCAAAAACTCAAAGAGCCCTATAAACTCATATGCTGGTGATCACATGATGATTGATGACCAGGAAATTATACCATGGACTGAATATTTGATAACTGATAGCAAAAGAAGTGCCAAAAAACATTGGGACAATGTGGGCTTCACTTATAGTGGCATTATAAAAAAGATTACTGACGATGAAGATAATTCTAATGAATATTTATACTTAGCAATGCCTAAAAGATCTGCAGGATCGTTATTGACAACAACAAGAAGTTTACTTTATGGAAGGGTAGGAGTAAGCTTGAAAACTGGGCAAGGAAGAGGAGTCATTACAACGTTTGTCTTATTTTCAAATGTTCATGATGAAATTGATTTTGAGTTTTTGGGTGGGGACTTATTACATGCCCAAACCAACTACTATCATCAGGGTGAGCTAATACACACCAGAATGGTCAAAGCATATACGGAAACAAATATTCACGATGAATGGCACTACTATGAGATAGACTGGAATGAAGAAAGAATTCATTGGTTGGTTGATGGACGGATTGTCCGCACCCTACAGAAGGTGGACACTTGGGATCCACTAAGGCAGATCTACAAATATCCTCAAACTCCAATGAAGCTTCATGTTTCTATATGGCCAGGTGGATCTGAGTCAAATTCACCAGGGACAATAGACTGGGCAGGTGGATTGGTAGACTGGGAAAATTCTCCAGATATAGTTGAAAAGGGGGAGTTTGATTGTAAGATAGAGTACATAAGTATAGAGCCATATTTCAACCAAAAAATGGCTGAGCACAAATCTTCAAGAGAGTTAGAAACTAAAGTGCAGCCAAACAAACGCATAGGATATGTATTCGAACATGCTGATGATAAAAATGAGTACTTAGAGAAGAACGTCAAGTTAAGTAATGAAGAGATTGTATTTTTAAAAAGTATGAAAAACACTGGAAACTCTCCAATTTAATATATATTTCTACCAGCGTCAGGTTAAACACTGGTCTGCTAAGGAAGCTGTTTCTTTTGATATTATTCGTTGATAGTTATATGTCAGGTATCTAAATGGCTAACAAGCTTGCCCTTGAGAAAAAAAAAATTTTTTTTTGCAAATATTGGCCTAGTGCGTGTGTTTATATTTTTTTTTTCGTGCTAAAAAAACACAATCTGATTCGCAGTATATTTCGGTGTGTTGTTTATTAAAAGCTTTTATTTCCTTTACTATATTTATTCATCTTAAAATATATGATTTTATAGACCAAAGATCTATACATAACCAGTTTGAACTAAAAACTGTTATATAATAGTTTAGAACCCCCGATTCAAAAATGAAGATGCTAACTAAATTTGAATCAAAGTCCACCAGGGCAAAAGGTATGGCCTTCCATCCTTCCAGACCTTTAGCTTTGGTAACTTTGTTTTCATCAACAATTCAATTATGGGACTACAGAATGGGTACATTACTGCACAAATTTGAAGACCATGAAGGTCCAGTCAGAGCTGTTGACTTCCATCCAACCCAACCATTATTTGTATCTGCAGGTGATGATTCTGTTATCAGGGTTTGGTCTTTGGACACCAAACAATGTTTATACACATTGACTGGTCACATCGATTACATCAGAACAGTTTATTTCCACACTGAACTACCATGGATAATTTCTGCTTCTGATGATCAAACCATCAGAATTTGGAATTGGCAAAACAGAAAGGAAATTGCTTGTTTAACAGGTCACAATCACTTTGTTATGTCCGCTCAGTTCCATCCAGGTGGCGAGGATTTAGTGGTTTCCTCTTCTTTGGATGAAACTGTTAGAGTTTGGGATATTTCTGGATTGAGAAAGAAGCATTCTGCTCCTGCAATGCAAAGTCTTGATCAAATGCAAAATGGTGCTTCTTTGTTAGACTCCAATGGATTTGGTGACTGTGTTGTTAAGTTCATTTTAGAAGGTCACACAAGAGGTGTCAACTGGGCTTCCTTTCATCCTAAACTTCCTTTAATTGTTTCCGGTGGTGATGACCATCAGGTAAAGCTTTGGAGAATGTCTTCTACTAGAGCCTGGGAAGTTGATACATGCAGAGGTCACACAAACAACATCAATGCTGTTTTATTCCACCCATATGAGGATTTAATTATCTCTGTATCTGAAGACAAGACCATCAGATGTTGGGACTTGAACAAGAGAACTCCTGTTAAGCAATTCAAAAGGGAAAATGATAGATTCTGGATGATTGCTGCTCATCCACACATCAACTTGTTTGGTGCTGTTCATGACAGTGGATGTATGGTTTTCAAATTGGATAGAGAAAGACCTCCATTTGCTATGAACTCTCAACAAAAGCAATTGATATATGTTGACAAGGAAAAGAATGTTAAAATGTTTGATTATAAGACTAAGAGAGCATCACCACCATATGTCTCCTTGAAAAACATTGGTGAAACTTGGAACAATTTCAGAAGCATTTCTTACAATCCTGCTAACTCCTCTGTTTTGGTCAATACAGGATCTCACAGTAAGTTTGCATTAGTAACTTTACCTAAGGAAGCTTCTGGTGCTGTTGAGCCTACTAACGTTATCAACGATACTGGGCTACATGCAACATTTGTTACAAGAAACAGATTTGCCGTTTATGACAAAGCTAATGAAACTATTGAAATCAGAGACTTAACTAATAAGAAAACCAGAGGTATTAAGGTTGACACATCTGTTTCAGGTCAAGTTAACGACATCATCAGCTTGGGACCTGGGTTAATCTTGATTTTAAAGAACAAATATGTCACTTTGTATGACATTCAACAGGATGTTAAGGTTGCTGAACTTAAGGTTTTCAATGTCAAATATGTCACCGTTTCTCATGATGGCCAGTACTTGGCTTTATTGAGTAAACATGGTATTACATTAGCTACCGCTTCAGACCTTGAATTGATCAACAGCATTCATGAAACCATTAGAATCAAATCTGCTGTCTTTGATGAAAATAATGTATTGATATTCTCCACTCTTAACCACATCAAGTACTCCTTGTTGAACGGTGAAACAGGTATCATCAGAACATTAGAAAACACTATCTATTTGACAAAGATTGAAAAGGGAACTTTGTACTCCTTGAACAGATTAGGTCAAGTTGAAGTAATTACTATTGACCCTACTGAATATAAATTCAAAAAGGCTTTAGTTAATAAAAACTTCAATGAAGTGCTGAGAATAATCAAGACCTCTAACTTAGTTGGTCAAAACATCATTGGGTACTTACAAAAATCTGGATACCCTGAAGTTGCTTTACAATTCGTTACTGATCCTGAAATTAGATTTGAATTGGCATTAGAAGACAACAACTTGGAAGTTGCTTTAGAAGAAGTTTTGAAGTTAAATGATCTAAAGTTATGGAACAGACTGGGTCAAGCTGCTATTAAGCAAGGTAATGTTAAGATTTATGAGCAAGCACTACAAAAGTTGCAAGAGTTTGATAAGTTAAGTTTCTTATATTTATCAACAGGTAGTGTTACCAAGTTAGGCATGATGGGTAAAATTGGTGAAAGAAGAAATGATTTAGGTTCTATTTTGTTGAACACCTTTTATTCCAATGATGTTGAGAAGAGATCACAAATATTTGCTGAACAAGGTTCTTTACCATTGGCATATGCCTTGGCTCACTCCAACAACTTTGAAACTGGCGATATCCTAGAAGCTGCTGGAATTGATGAATCTGAAATTGTCCTACCGGACGGTGTTTCTATGTCTTCTTATGTCAAGGAACCTGTTCACCAAGAGCCTATCACAGAATGGCCATTAAAGGAAACAGAGCTATCATACTTTGAAAAGGCCATTTTGGGTACTTTGGAAGAACTTGACATTGATGAAGATGTTGAAGAAGCTGATGAACAAGAAGATGATAATAATGATGATGATATAAACTTGGACGATTCTGTGGATGACATATTGGATGAAGATTTAGAACTGGAAGCTGATGAAGGTTGGGGAGATGATGACCTAGTAGTATCCGAAATTGAAGAGCCTGAAGAAAATATTGATGAAGATGAAAGCGAAGATATTTTAGCTTCTGCTACCAACGAAATATCTGAAACATCAAAATGGGTGTCAAATTCCAAACTACCAGCTGTTTTGGTAGCCTCAGGTGCCTTTGAGGCTGCTGCTCAGGCTCTAAACAAACAGTTAGGAATTGTAAACTTTGAACCTTTGAGAGAATCCTTTATGAACATTTATGAATCATCAAAGTTATACTTACCTAGTAACGAAAGTGGACTTGGTCATGTTAAGTCTTATGTTAGAGCAAACACTTCTGAAGATAAAGAGTTGCCATTCATACCTGGAATTGACACCATTAACAAAAAGATAAGCTTAGGGTTCAAATACTTTAAATCCAACAATTTGGAAGAGGCCATCAAGACTTTCCAAGATGTCATCAAGACTGTTATTTTAATAACTGTTGACAATGAGGAAGATCTGGAAAAGGCTGAAGAAGCTTTAAGACTATCTGCTAATTATGTTTTAGGTTTAAGAATTGAATTAGAAAGAAGAAAGATTGCTACTCAAGATATCAAGAAGAACTTAGAGTTAGCTTCTTACTTTACTACCATAGACTTATTACCTCAACATAAAATCAACTCCATCCAAGTTGCAATGGTTCAATCATTCAAAAACAAAAACTTTGTGCAAGCATCCATCTTTGCTACTCAGTTGATTGAGCTGTGTGAGATGACAGGAAACACTGCTAAGATTGAACAAGCTGAGAAGATTAAGGTCAAGTCTGATTCCATAGCCCATGATTCTATAAACGTAGAATTTGATCAATACAGCAACTTTGATATCTGTCCATATGAATTAACTCCTATCTACAGTAATGATGCATTTGTTGTATGTCCGCTTACAGGATTCAAGTACCACAAGAGCAGTGAAGGTAAATTAGACTGCACTGTTTCTCTATCTAAAATTGGAGGCAAAGGATCTGGTCTAAGAATATTAGTTTGATTTATATAGCTATGTTTAATTAAAGCACCCCATGTTGGAATTTTTTCACGTGTATTTCACCATTAAGCATTACGCGTTACACTTTTTTTTTTTTCTTTATTCTTGCGTTTTTATTTAGTCTTAAAGTTTTGTGGAATCGAAGAACTATACAATCAAGATGTAGTAAACATATGTTTAAACCAAAGCATTAAGTCTTAAGTCCTTAATAATAGAGCTCAAACTAGCTTTAATTTATTTTCATACTGTATCTTATCCTCTTCCCATATCGTTGAAAAAATGAGCTGCTCAAATGGAATCAACTTTAGTTTAGGAACATCTGGAAATAACATTGCCAACTCTCTTGAAAAAACATCAGATCATAAAGTTATAAAATTGTTTGATGAAGATAATAAGCAAAAGAAATTTAATTCAGGAAATGTTTTTATCAGAGGGATGGAATGTTTTAAAGAGTATGAAGATGAAATTCATCAAAAAATCTCTAATGAATTAGAAAAAAATAGTATAAACAGAACGGAGGAAATAAATATAGTGAATTGCTCAGCTGGAGGATTGGGGTCAGGTGCAGCTTGTTTACTTTTGAATATGTTGGCTGATGACTTTGGCTTACAAAAGACAATCTTTTCAAACATTTTGTTATTCGGAAATCAACAAAATGTACATGAACATTACAATCAAATTTTATATCTTGCAAATGTTATAGATAAGATCGATTGTATAACATGCTTTGACAATAGCTTTCAAAAGCACATTAGTTCTGATGAATATTCTGCAGAAAATGATTTTGATATGATAAACTCATCCATATCCGACTTCATGAGTAATATGGTGATAGGTAAAAGTGAAGAGCTATTGAATCTAGAAAGTTTCGATAACAAATTGAAGTTTATGATACCAAGTGCTAACGTTATTGAGAGAAAATTATTTAAAAAGTCATCTCAACTATTTGATGTCAATGGAAACAGTATGATTTATAATAGAGACTCGATATATTTTGCGAATTTGATTGCCACACCAAACATAGAAAATGCTTATCTCTTTAATGCAAGTAACATAAGTTATTCACCAAACTCTTTGAAGTATCTATCATGGAATGTCACGAATGATAAAGTGAACAAAAAGAATCAAAGCTACTTACTCTCTAATAACAGTGATATCATAGCTGTTCTTAAGGGCATTTTGAGAGACTTTGAAAGATCCTTCAAAAGAGGGGCATTCTTACAATACTACGAGGACGTTTTCTCAAAAGACGACTTCATTGATAATGCTGAAGTGGTTAAAAGAATTATTGATGATTATAGTGTTATATACGGTGTTTAAATTCTATACTTTTTTTCTTCTGGAAGGTACAGCTGGTCTATCATCTAGCTTGTTTATATCCGAAATAAGCTGTTTGAAAATATCCAATCTTTCCTTATTGTTGTCAAAGTCTGAGAATTCACCTAATTGTATACTGTTCAAGTTTCTAATAGTCGTGGCAGCAAGCTTCTTATGCCCATTTTCCTTCAAGTACTCTAGAATTTTGTATAGAACCTTCAATATTATTATTCTATACTCGTACTGAGATTTGTCGACCTCTATCAAATCACGCTCCAAAAGGTCCTTAAATACCAACAAGTCGTTCAAGTATATGTGAAGACAATTGTTACAAACCAAATAGTTCAACATTTTCAAGCATAGTATCTTATCATCAACAACTTCAAACCTGTTGAACTTCATGATAACTTTGTTGATGATATTTGAATCTATCAAGTAAGGTATAGGGTTTTCAGATGATAAGTTTATGCAATGAATTTCATTAATAATTAAAAGAAGATGGATCAGATTGTCAGTGTATTCTGAATTCAAGTCGTTTTTCAATACACCGCAAAGAGTGATTAAAAAATTGTTCGTTATGAATTGATGGTTTTCTGACAATGATAATAGTTGACTGATCAATAGAGTATATTCATTACAGTCGGTTAATAGCTGTGTGTTTGCTATCTCTAAAATTATTTGAAGTAATGGTTGTGAAAGCTTAAATGAGATAAGATACTGGGCATTAGTGTTCAAAAGCTGAAACTCTCTATAAAATATTTTTAAAACAATACTGAAAATTTGAAAATTAAATTTTAAATGTGTCAATATGGAAAGCAACTTTTCATTAGCAAATATAAAGTTATGATTGAATTTATTGAGCAAGATCAACTTGTCAATAATAAGTTGTAAATTTTGAGTGTTATCTGTTTGTATGATATTTTTGATTATATCAATGACATTTATGATAATAAAATCGATGTTGTATAACGAGCCGTCATCTAGCAATTCATCCAAATTTAGTTTTGACTCATAAAATCCTTGAATGGTATCTGATGAAGACATCAATATGTAAGATGCAACTATATTATCGATCTTTCAAAGATTCAGTTAATATAGAAAGATCCTTTCTATTTCTTGGGTGATAATATCAGCGACATTTCTATATTTAATAATTTCAGAAAGAGGGGAAAAAACACAGAATGTCAATGATTTGAGGTAAAAAAAAAATGAACGCAGAGGAAATTACAACACGTTTGGTACATTTCGTCACAATAATATATACTAAAGCAATCTAGAACAAATGAAAAAAACAATTGAAAATAAAATTAAAGGCTACAGAAGTTAAATACCGTGAACAATCTTTTCCTTATCAATCAAATTGTCAATAACATCTATGTGGTTCAATAGCAATTCTAAGTTATCTGTCCATTGAGTAATGATGTTCTTGTTATCATTACCATAAGGAACGAAGTTGATAATTCCTAAAGGTCTATTGATTTTAGCTGTTATTTGATTATTGTTGATCATTTCCATTATGACACCTTCGACATTAACTGATTTGCTGTCTATGTTCAACAGCTCTATCAATCTATCTATTCTAATATTCTCATAATAGGTTGAAATAACTCTTATGTTGTGTTCTATAATCTTTAAGTTGAAAACTTTCACATGTTGGTTATATTTTGGCTTTTGGAAGGAGTATTTACCCTCCACTATTAATGAATTCTTCTCATCAGCAAAAATTAGATCTTTGGATAAAAATGAATCTAGCAATTTCTTAACTTTAGGTAATTTGATCAAATCTTTGTTTTGCTTCTGTAAAGAACTCAATAAGCTTATGTTCAAATGTGTATCATATTCAGAGAATATTAAAAAGTTTATACAATCAATCAATTCCCTTTCCTTGAAATCAGGATCAGATTCTATCATCAAGTTCAAAGTTGATCCAATCTTGTAGAAGTCATCGGAATCATTGTAAACTTCGATTAATAGAACATAATATTCTCTTTCAAACTTTTCTTTCAAATGCTTGAACTTAAATATTTGCTTAGGAATAATTTTTTTGCTGTAAATGATGGTATCTTCATATTTCTTCAGTTGGTTGCACAACTTCATTTGCTTTATCAAAATTGATAGTTTCAAGTCCAAATCAATGGTGTTGACATTTTCTAAATCTAACTTACTTATGCTGTCATAAGCCTTTTGTAATTCGTTCTTTTCAATATAAGAATCAGCAATTTTATCAACTAGCTTACAATATGCCAACTCTAAGTAAATCTTGTTATCCAAAATAGGAATCAACTTGTTGAGTTGATCAACTTCTGATATAGACTCGATGATCAAAACAACAAAGTCGAATATATTTTGTTTGAATTGACCATGCTTTTTAATAAGTATCTCTAGGGTCTCAATGAGTTTGTCGTTTTTGTTGGAAGAAGATAATAACTTGTGAATACTTTCCAATATTAGCATGGAATCCTTTTGATCAGCATGTTCCTTTAATCTGTTTTGTTTTTCCAATTTCAAAAGTTCATCTAACTTGACGTTAACATCCTTGTCGGAGGTTGTAATAGATTCAATTGAAGTTTTTAATTGTGAAGACATTACAAGACACTGTATTTGTATTTGGTTTTGGTTTTATTTTATTTGTGATATCTTGATTTTATGAGTGATTAGTTGATTGTACAGTCAAATTTTCTGTTGAGGGTGGCAAATTCATAACACCAAAGAAAAAAAATCAAACAAGAAAAAATGCACAAAGTATCTCTTTTTGAATAAAAACTATATTCCGGGTAAAACACAAGGGGTCACATGATATGTTTCTTTCTTTTTTTTGTTGAAACCTCTGTCAAAGCTGTT
>ERZ794949.355-NODE-355-length-15184-cov-3.609029_pt1 | contig 15184 bp, 6 predicted proteins | sample MGYA00511363_ERZ794949 | MGnify/ENA primary metagenome ERZ794949 (study PRJEB30137, sample SAMN04331402) | food metagenome | isolation source: T1 must sample point D1 replicate B | place: Australia: South Australia ...
TAAGAAGATTTCAAGTTATGAAAGTACTAATAATACTTCGCTTATCGGTAAAAAACAATTAGGTATCAAAGATGAACTTGAAAAAGAATTAGAAAAGGGGGTTGAAGAAGAGGTGAAAGAAAAAGATTTAGAGACCTTATTCAAAGAATCTAACGAAATGAACAAGAAGTCAAAAAAAAGAAAGCATGATAGCGATGATGATCACAATGAAGATAACAAAATTTCAAAAAAAAAGAATAAAATAAATAATTTGTAAATACATGACTGAAAGTGCTGTCTTAATTTTTTTCTGAAAAAGACTAATTATTTCTTTTTCTTGTTATTGGAAGTCTTTTTCTCTTCTTCCTTGGAGGAAAATCCTCCTTTGATTACAGCATCTCTAGTTGCTGAGTTAATGTGTTTGAATCTATCAGGTCCGATGTGTGTACCAGTAAACCACCTAGCACATGCCACAAATACGTTTTTTGCATCCATCAACGTGAGAAGATGAAGCATTCTTGATCCAGCAGCTGTTTCACCATCATCATCACAATCAGAAATAATGTTTCCGGACTTTTCATCAACAAATCTATACGCTGTCATTATATGTCTACTTCTGGCAATTTTGTTGTCTGTTTTCAAAAGATCAAGTTTTCGGAAGGCTTCATCCGGTGATTTAGTTCCATATGCATACGAGATGAATGTTGATCCTCTATCTTCGATAGGAACACTGACAATCCAGCCTTCAAATGGATCGATATTCTGTAAGCTTGAATGAAGATCAAGATCACTGATTTCTTGCGTAACACTGTCTATAAACATCTCGTCAAGCTCTTCTAAGTAATCATTCCAGTATTCACTCAGCTCAGAAAAAAACTCAAACAAGCACTCAGCCCCTGAGTATATGTTGTCCAAGACATCATCGCATTTTTTCTGTAGTATTTTGAAAGCATCTTGATTGTTCTTGTACGCTTTTTCCGAACCAACATAATCAATCATCAAGATATTGGGCTTTTCTGTTTCGGGATACTTGAAGTTTAGTGACACATGAATCCGCCAGTCAGAATAGTTGAGAACTGAGTATATGATTCGACCGTTATTTTGGACTTCAATGTTTTCCGGGTATATAGTTTCGATGGCAATAAGCTCATTTTCAGCTTCTTCCGATAGCACCATTGTTAATACTGAGCTTAAACCTCAAGCCTTTCACCTTAGTAGTGGGTATCTACTTATTACTCTTTGGTGTTGATATATATTTCTATATTCTTTTCTTTTTGAAAAAAAAAATGTATCCAGATTACAGAGTTCTGTGAATGTCATTTTCCTGACTTTTTTTGCTCGGACATAAAATGTAGTAAGTTCACAGCATCGTAAAATACATATTAATTTGTTTACATACAGTTTATATTTGTTTATACATAATTTAGTTTACATTTGAAATAGTAAAAAGATTTAACTAGAAACTAAATTAAAAACACCAAACAAGTTTTAAAAAGCATTATTATTATAAAAGAAATGTAAAGTTTTAAATTGCAGAATTAAAATTAGGAAAATTTTATCTCTGTTTAGCAGCTTAGGTCGATTACATAAACACATATATAAATAACCACATCAACCTCTTCTACGTGCCTTCTGCTCAGCAACTAACAACTTATATCCTGCCATTCCAGTTTTGGTCTTTCCTTGTGGTTCCGCTTCAGGCATTAGAAGTGGTTGAATAATATCTGGTAGGTTCTCTGAAACATCAAAAGATGTTATTTTCATAGCAACCAATGGACCAAATATCATAATCAACAAGCTTGACATTATAGTAAAGTAAACAAAGACCATAGCAACAACATTTCTTCTTATCCTTCTTTTTTCACTAAGTGACACTACCCTTGGGCTAATTTGTTCGCTAGGCTTTAGCCAAAATAAAACAAAACTATGGAATCTGTCAATACATGGTATAAACAAGAGTGGTGTTTGAATCAATAGCAAAAAATGTCCTATTAAAAAATCTGATGTAAACCACGACATCTCAATCCATTTACATATCATTTCTCTGAAAGGTTGACTAAATGCTCTTTTTCCTAACTCAGAGCTGAACCATCTACCAGTCCACCACGCTTTATTGCTTCTATCGGTACTCGAAATCTCTTTTGTCAATAGGAAACAGCTTATAACTGTTATAACTAAATTTTGTATACATACAGATACAGTCAATGCCAAGAGGGACATTGCAAATGATCCTCTATGCAAAATCAAAATAAACTGGAAGAACAATATGTGGTTAATGACAGCTAATGAATGAGCTAGAGTTGACAATAAAGTAGCGTATTTTTTGAAGATAACTGACAATATGGGTCCTGTGGTTATTGATACAAATCCAATCATTACTAAAACAACGAGGTTAACAACCATAGGCCCAATAGAAGTAACAGCTGCCCTCAATAAAAATCTGTTTTCAATATCTAAGTTTTTTGTTACTTGGGAATTTGCAAAACTATAACTTGCTAAGACAAAGCACGTGAAGAGTATTTTATTTAAGACCTTATTGAAGAATAGAGGTAGCTTTGATGGCGACTTACAAAATAGTGCAGCAACATATTTTCCAGATGAGTTTTTTCTTGTCTTTTGCTTTTTGGTCCCAACAGTGGTTGAACGTAAATCTTTGATATAGCTGATCCATGATCCTTGGGTTTTGGTTTTAATATATGAAGAAGATTTTACACTCTTATTGATATTATTACCTGCACTCAACCACCTCAAATATTTCTTATAATCCAAGAAATAATCATTCCATGAGAATTGATTTGGATTAAATAAAAATGGTGCGATGATCAATGCCGACAACGTCATCCAGAAATATAAAACCGAAAATTCCCACGCACTAATAGAAGCTGCCAATAAAACCAACAATGTTGTCACTGAGTAATAAAATGCCTCAGGAGCAAATCTCGAATATAGTCTACTGAAGGAAGTTCTAGTTGTTGCAAAACCTCTACCCGTGGCTATGTATCTAGCACCTCCTACAGTCAAATCATTTATTACTGATGTGGAATAAACTTTACAAACAAAGACTTCAAACAAAGGCGAGAAAGATAAAAAGTGCTTTGATATTCTTGAGATTGCCTTCCAAGTGCCCTTTTCCATGAGCTCCTGGAAGAATAATGGCAAAAATGCAACTAAAAAGACTGAAAAGATACTCAATATCGATCTTCTTAGCCATTTTATAACTGGAATTATATTTGAGCATTCTCTTGGGTATTTTGGATCTGTGTATGGAATATTCTTATCATAGTAACATAATACGGAATTGGAAACAACAAAGGACAAATTTACAAACAATAAAATGTACATTTTTATTGAAGCAACTATCAATATATTGTTTAAATGGAAACCAGCATGTCCATAAAAAAATGACAAAAATCGGTCCAACGGTAATTGTGTACCCAAATAGTAGTATTCCCTTGACAAAAACTGTTCACCCATACCTGCACCGATCTTAGTGGTAAAGTTTAGAATTGAGCCAAAACCTAAGTCTCTTCCCTTACCACATTGAATATATTCACAATGCTTTATTCTTCCACCTCTCATCAATGCATTCATACCAGAGTAGATGTCTTCGTTTAAATGCAATCCCTTTTGGCCCTTGGAAACACCACCTCTAGTTGTGACAAATATAGTATTGAGAAAATCAGGATGACCATAATGAAGTTTACCACCTATTTCAGCCAAAGTTCTTGCTGTTAATGTTCCAAATGTTTGCTCTTTACCTGCCGCAACATCCCCTAGAACACCAATATTTTCACTAAAGATGTATTCTCTAGTACCAATAATTGCAACCGGAGACGTTTGATTTTGCCAAAATGAATTGTATGATGTTTGCATTTGATCTGGTGAATCCTCAGTGTAATTTTCAGCTGACGAATATATCATATTTCCCATTTTTGAGTCTTCTTCCATAAGTTTCTTTTCCGATTGGACGGTGTTGGCGTTAAGCTCATTGTGGTTTTCAAAGTTCATATTCTCGAACTCAGATAAAACATTTCTGATTTTTAGGCATTCTTCGATATAATTATCTTGGTTTGCATCAATCAACTGGAGGAATTCACCTCTTGCAAATATTATACTATGATTCTGGTTATCAGCCTTTCCATCTCCTAAGATTGGGTTACCGCTTAAGCGTATTCTGTATTTTGGAAGCCTTTCTCCATGTTCATCAAAGCTACAACTACCATCCAATAGACAGGAGTAATATTCTACTTCATTCGTCTCTGGATTCAAGACATCTTCAATATATGAAATTTGTAGCTCTGGGTAAGCTCTTAATAAGTATTCAGTACTTTCTTTTTCTTCGTTATCAAATTGTGCCAATCTTTGCATAGATACCAATAATCTATACTTTCTTAAAGCAATAATTGATGCTCTTTCAGATCTTTTGTGATAAATATCCTCGTTTTCAACTTGCTGCTTGAAATTATCATCTACGCTCTCGTTTCCTTTCTGAAGTTTGTTGGCAAAATTACTTTGATCTTCAACATCATATAATATTTTAATGGCTTTGCTGTAATTCATGAAACCTGTAATTGTTCTATACAATGTTTGTGATCTTAATGAAGCCCAAATTCTTGTTCTTAAAACATACTCTGGTAAAGCTGTTTGAAAGCCAACAACAGCCAAACACGCTGTAATTGGTGCGTTGCCTTTAGATTTTATTTTTTTAGTCGTTTCAAATTCAGTTTCTTTTAATTCAGGTTCAATGCTTGACGTACTGGATAAGTTATTTTCAGCCACTAACTGCTTTGTGTCCTGAATAAAATATTTCCACTCTGAGGCATGTAAACCTTTTAAGTATTCAAGCAAAGAAACTTGTGAGCTTGTGTCTCCTGTTTTTATGATCTCTTTTAAAGATAACATAATTTTTTCTTTATAGTGAGGTATTAAGACAGTAAAAGAAGGCATTTCATTAACTGGGTAACCATTTGGAATTGATGTTGATAGTGACTGAGCAAAAAATGTGATTCTTCTTTGAGCTTCAGGCTCTGTCTTAAAAATATTATTTTGACTGAATGTATCCTCTTGATTGTAGAAGAAGTTTGGTTCCTTCAAAGTCAACTTTGATGCAGATTTAGAACGACTATAGATTAAGCTTTGAACATGATCGAACGATATCAAATGCTCTCTGTATATTGAAATTACAATTGAATTCCATATTTCAGATATCAAATGGATTTTCACTGATGGATCAGCAACGTCGGTATTCAAAATCTTCATATAGATTCTACTTGGTAAGCGAGAAAAGATATTTTTCCAGGGAGTCCATATAGAAACACCGACCTTTAATGATCTGCATACTGAAAAGAAAGTGTTACCAATGATATACCACAAATATGTATCTAAGAAAAACAAAATCAAATCAACAACTATAACTAATACCAACAAAACATGCTTTTGATGCTTGCAGATGATATCTCCAAATATCAAGAAATCTGCAGAACATCTTTTAAATTTAAGCAAGCTCAATTCTCTTAATGTGTCTTTTAATGATAAGGTCAAGAAAAAATAGGATTCTAAAAACTTGAAGAAGAATATTGATACCCATAAAGCAATTGATGCTAAGTTTGAAGTGCTTTTCAAAGGAACTACAGAACTTGTAAAAAAGACATTGGCCAAATATTCTCTCCCTTTTTTCTTAAAGTTAAAAAAGTAAAGTTTATTTAGAGGTGTAACAGAATAATAAGTGACTAATCCCAATGAAGAAATAAATTGAATTGAATAAAGCACAAGTACTAGTCCTCCACGAGGTAAAAACCCTGTTCTGGAGTTACCAAGAGGATTTTTAAGATTATCATTAACGAATCCAATGTATAAAGTAGGCAATGTAATAATACACATGATAGCAAAAGTTAGAAGGATTCTTTTGAAAATTGGTGTTGAGCCAGGAAAGTTTCTTGGACAGAAGAACATCTCACCAAATAGAGCTAATAAGTTTATTAAAGCAGCAATTGATCCTGAAAGGGACATCAAAGACAAAACCCATTCTGTGGAAGGCGGGTTGTTAAGAGTTTCCTTATAACCTACCGTGTATAATGGCTTTGAGTTGAATACTGTATAGTACCAGAAGACACAAACATGAATGATCCATACTCTGTTAAAGTTTGTAAAGACGTGGTACCATGTTCTGGACTCTTTGTAAGTTTTTTTGAAATGTTGGTTCCAGTTACACTTGTTTAGGTACAAATATCTTTCATGCGTAGAATATTCGTACAATTTTTTTTTTACTGCAACTTTTCAAAGGTATTTTAAGTAGACTTTTTCTAAACCAAAAGTGTTGATTTATATCATCATAACCAATTATACCAATATGGTCTTTGTTTTTCTGGATATACACGTTTTTGTCTAATGGTTCATATTGTTGGTCTCGATAGAAGTTGTAGATTGGTGTGATTACATGATCTAAGAATGTACCAACATCAACTTCATCAGCAGCATTGCTTGACTGATTGTTAGTTAAAAAGTAGTATCTATCGATGCATGTTTTATAAATGAAGCATAAACATTCAGGCATATACCTGACTTGACCAGCTTCTCCCCATATTAACAAATACAAACTTATCTGTACAACATAATCAGTTACAGTCAAACTCTGAAAGTTATTAAGCCATAACTCTTGCAATTTTCTAATGTTTAATGATTCCTTTTTTTTTGTTTTACTTCTAAAGTCATCATCATCACATTTAGATGCAAAGTACCACTTTCTAAAGTTGGCATGCTCCCCTCCAATGTAATCCAAATACAAAGATGTAATTGCCTTTAATGGTTTCATTCTACTAGCTCTTGAATCCAACAACCTCAAAAAATAGTCGAATATATTAGATACATTATCATTTTGGAAGCCAAACATATTTGATAAGTTTTTGAAGATTACTGCAATTTCGGATTTTGCAATAGGCGCGAAGCGGTCATCCCACATTGGGTAAGGATCGTATTCATGTTCAAATGTTTGAAAAAAGGCATTATCAGCAAAGTTCTTTTGGGAAATGTTTTTTTCAATACTATGATCTGTAGAGGTGTTATTTTCATATTTGTTCCCTTCAGAAGAATTGGTTGAAGATAAATCATCTGAGTCAATGTGATGTCTAGATTTTCCATATGCAGCCGTGATAGGTGCTCTAGGAGTTTTAAAATTATAGTTTTTTGCACCAGTACGTTTTTTTTGCAGCTTTGAGTAGTGGTGATAAGCACTCGGTGGCTGTTGAATTCCTGTATGAGGATAATACTGAACACCCAAATCATCACTTTGGTCAAAAGTAGAGGTAGAGGCTGAGTTTGTATCTTCTTCTTGAGATAAAATTTCTTCTTTTTCTTCATTTTTTTTGGAAATCTCATCATTGATGCTGTTTTCAACGTCCAGATAAGCATTGTTTAGATAGCGTGCACTTCTTTGATAGTTTTCTAGAATACTTAGCTGATCTTGCTCATCTATTCCAATTGAGGAGGGAATCTCGTTAACAGTCAGATCCTTTGAGACTTTTGCCTTTTTTGAGTTCCAAGAAGACTTTAACTGGCCTTTTACTCCGGTACTGATTAAATTAAATACTGAGCTTGATTTTTTACCATACTTGTCTGTGTTGTTCTTGTTCACCATAATGTAAGCAGAAGATAGTTGGACTATGCGTTGGGAACCTTTCTACCAAGTATGATTTCTAAAGAGAAACACTCAGATAGAAATATTTGGTGTAACAAAAGAGAAAGAGAAGTTAAACAAAGTTACACTATGTTATATATAGCAGTCAAGAGAGCTTTGTTGCACATGGTTTCCTCTGGTTTGGGATGTTGTTTTTGTGGTCTCAAAAAAAAAAAAACATTTACTTTCCAGAAACGGGATGTTTGTTTAAACTTATTTTTCTTAGCCGCGTTTTTTAAAAGACGGAAACAAAGATGGACTTAACGCCCCTAAAAAAAAACATATCTCTATCGGTGGGCCAAATTGTTAAACAGTCAGGTCACCTTATAAACTCTACCTATAATAGTTGACTCTAATAATAAGGAAATGAAAACAATCAATCAGTACCAATAAATGACGTTTGTCATACACCGAGAACATTTGCTTAAAGGAGTTTATTGAAGATTGGAATATTGTACGGCAAAAGGTAGCGGCCCAATCGGATAAATATAACCTTAAAAAAAAATAAAAATCACCTTAAATTGAGTTTGCGTTTTAAACCCGTATTACCTCATCGAATAAGCAATTTGTGATTTTTTTCTTGTTATATAAATTAAAGAACATTCGGAGCAACTGAACTCTTTATATATAAATATGATTAAATCCTATAATCTAATCAACAAATTTAAAGCAAGAGCTCTCAAAAAAGTAACCAAACCATTTTAGTTTAACTTAAAGCTGGAAAATTTAATAGAAAATATTTCAATATGAAATTGTATAAGTGTGCTTTATTTTTTACTTTTTTTGTAAGCTATATTCATTGTCACGAGGACATGGACATGGAAATGGACATGAATATGGATAACAATCAGACTGATGAAGGAGAACTTGTTCCCATAGCACATGTAGGTGGCCATAATCACGGTATGCCTATACTTGAAATGCCGTTAAAACCTGCTGAAAAGCTTTATTGGGAAAACTATAATACTACCACGTATTTTACCTTCGATGAAACCAAATTCAAGCACGGAATCAAGAAATCATTTTTGAAGTACCACGTCTTTATGATTGTAACTCTAACAGTAATATCATATCCTATCTTGTTGGCTTTGAACAATATCAATAACAAATGGTATATTTTTGCATTGATCATCAACTTTTTTTTTGTAATATCGGGTATGTTCTCCATCTTGGTATTCCACAACCAGCTTAAAAGAAATCATATTCATTTGTACGAAAACAACTGCTACTCTTTTTTGAATATACTTTTGACAACATTGCTCTCTTTGCACTTAATCAGTGGAATAGTCAAAAAAGGTACTGAATTTTATTTGTTTGGTGAGCAAAAACGTGAAGTATATGACTACGAAATGTTATACATGGTTCCTGATTCTGATGAAAGAGACAACTCGCTTACAGAAAATGAGGAAAATACTAGATTCTCTGGCGAGACTCGTAACCAATCATCTAGCAGCGATAATGAAAATGAACCAACCAGCTCTTCCAGATATCAAATGGATTTAGCTGCAGGTGGATTCAATAACAGCGCAAAAAAATTGGCTGACAAGAGAAACAGATTCTATAAAAGAGTCTACAGCATACCTATGATTAAAACGATGAGCATTCATTTTCATAGATTATTTTCCTTCATTTTCAACACACTAAACTACCTAATCTTGTTTTACTTGTTTATCCATTGTGGCATGGGTCTAGCAATAGGCAATTTATTAGGAACACCGAGAGTCAGAATATTTAATTTACTTGCTCACTGGATCAAAGGTGGTGTGTTTATGTTATTGGGTATTGTTTCTGTTTCCAGATATTGCGGTTTTGGGAAAAACAAATCCTGGGGTTGGAACTTATCAATATTGAAAAAATCCGATTATTACAATGAGATTACAGGAAAATACAATATTCCTCTTTGGATTCGCATATTTGGGAAATCCGGAGTTAGTATGGAGTTTGTTGAAGTATTTTTGGTTTTCTTTTATGGATCCACCAATATCTTTCTTGAACGATTGGCTTCTACTGGCGGAGCATGGACTGCAAAAGATCTTCAACATGTTTCTATTGCATTTTTGTATTTAGGTGCTGGTTTGTGTGGGTTACTAGTTGAATTCTACATGCGTGATACCCGCTATGATCTAGCAATCAAACAATATAAAAAAATATACGAGGAGGAAAATCAAAGAGAAATTAGCAAAGAGGAACTAGACGATATCATTGTAGCAAATCCAGGGTACTCAATCAATCCAATGGGACCATTTACAATATTCTGGACCGGGCTTTTGATGTCAAAGCATGCACAAGCATCTCAAGTTTCGACAGCCGTTCATGTACAATGGGGCAGTTTGTTGACATATGGCTCACCATTTAGAGTTTTTTCCATGATATACATGATGGTGTTCCCAGCGAATAAAGTAGGAAAGCCACAGAGACCATTTACTGAGTTAATTTCAAGCTTTTGTTTGTTATCAGGTGGTCTGATATTCATGCAATCTACAGATCAGGTTATTGAGGCAATGGAATATAGAGGATACACCGAGATGTTTACTTTTAACATTTGCCTAGGATTTATGTCTATATTAATGGGTTGGATTATTGCTTTATTCATTGCTAAAGATTGGCTAGAAGCTAAGCAGAATGAAAACTTGGAAACTGCATCTGACAGTCCATAAACTTGATTATAAAAAATAAATGAAAAAAAAAAACCCCCAAAAAAAAAACAAAGATTTGATTAAAACAAGTTTTAGAAAAACACAAATATATAATACAACTAGTCAATTTAAATGAAAAAACTAATGAAACCTTAAATTTTATTGTTTAACGTTCTGAGAAGTCTGTAATTACTTTAAAATACCACCCAATAAATACATATGTGCTAAAACTATTATTAAATTTCGTTAAGAAATTATAAGTTTTTTTCCCCTGGAAATAAGAATGATTGCTTAAAAAAATTTGGAATTATAGACAGTCTGGCCGAGCGGTTAAGGCGTTACACTCGAATTTTTTGCCATAAACAGTGTATTATGGGAATTTTACCTAAACAAGCAATGTAATGGGTTTACCCGCACAGGTTCGAATCCTGTGGCTGTCGTTCTTTTTTTATTTGCCAGTTATTGAAAGTTGTTACTTAGTGTCGATGAGTTTTCTTTAATTTTTTTTTTGGTTTTCTTTAATCTATTAAACTACTAACGATGTCAAAACCAGCAATGATATACAATAGTGCCCCTCCGCCAGAGTTCAAAACATTTGAGGGAAAGCTGAATGAGTTTGATATAAAGCTCAAGGAAAGAATTATAGAGGCACGCGAACTAGCCAAAGATGATAAACAAAAAGGATTGAGAGAAGGACTCCGAGAAGATTCAGAGATATTCAAGATAACAAATGAAAAGACAAGATACGTTTTTGATTTGTACTACATTGAAAAGACGATGTCAAGAAAGGTGTTTGACTGGATTCTGAAAGAAAAACTTGTAGACACGCTGCTGCTTGCAAAATGGAAGAAAAAAGGATACGAACAACTCTGTTGTGTTCGATGCATTAATAGAAAGGAGTTCTTGACAGGAGACAAAGTCTGTATTTGCCGAGTATCTACCAACGGACAAAGCAAAGCTGCCAAGAAAAAGAAGAAAGTCAAGGAAGGAGAAGGAGAAGATAATGCTGTATGTACATTGTGCGGATGCAGTGGATGTGCAAGCAACCCTTAAGCGAAGATAATTAGAGTTCAGATAGTTAGGATTATTAGCCATTGATGATAGGAGAAAATGGAGAAGAATGGATACTTTAGTATGTGTGCTTATTTTTGTCTAGAACGATTTGTGTGTTCATGGCTTTTTTTTTAATTGGTTTAAAATCAGCACATGTGGGTTCTTAGAACATACCGCACAACACACAGAATGTCTTTTTATCTTTCAAAAAAAAAACTCGTGAGTTGAGTAATTATATTTCCCAAATAGGCATTAATGTCATTTTTTATCCCACAAAGTCTACATTCCCCATGCCTTTAACTATTAAAAAAACGCCAACTTAGCCTTTTTCCCCTTTTTTTTTTTACGATAAGTTGGTCGCTTTCTTTTTTTCCATTCATGGCTGAGTTTAACTTCATTAACGCGTTTTTTATATATTTTAATGAATAAAAGGTATTATGGAACTTTAAACTAGTTATTAGAGCTATCAAACCCAAAACCAAGATTAAAGTCATAGCATAGATAGGTTTTTTTTAAAAAAACGACAAACCTTTTATTCTGAGAAACCATTTGAACTTTATATGTACAGTGTCGCATAACCTATACGAAATAACTAAACCAAATAATTCAAAAACGACTTAAACCTTCACTTCTATAAAACCGAACAAAACTTGTGGTAATTTTAACAAAACTTTCTATTTGTTTGATTAATATTTTGCGATCTAGTGGCATAGTTGATATTACTATAGCATCTTCTCCTTTTCTTTTCCAAACTCTGTTGAGATAATATATTCCATTATTAAAAGTAAGAGGGATAATTTTTCTGTTCTTTTTAGTAATTAAAAAAAAAAATCTACTATTTGCCTCCCTTTATAATCAGCAACCAAGTATTCATAAAGAAAAAACATAAACATATTTATTCATAATGACCGATAACTGTGTTGATACCGGAAAGCTGATGAACTTTCAAGTTTCTTCCTTGAACGATGACATTGCATCTTCAGCTTCCAATAACTTTCATAGTAAAAATCTGAAAACCAATCTACCTTCCATGGAAAATGCAAGTGAATCTGAAAAACCAACCAAACTGCTTCCATCACCAATCTCTAAAGACTCTTCTAATAGTATAAATGTTGCGTTGAAAAGATCTTTGGATGATGAAATTGACTCTAAAGATAAAAAGAAACCTAAGCTTGAGGAGAATGTCGACGATTTTCCACTGAAGACTGACTATGGTTCTTTAGATGATCTATTACAAGAGATTGGCTTACCTAACACCAAAGCTACAGGACTTTACGATGACGATACAAAGCCTCCTTACTCATACGCAGCAATGATTGCCTTGTCTATAATGGTTTCAGGTATGGGTCAACTAACATTGTCTCAAATATACCAATGGATATCGGCCCATTTTCCTTTTTATAAGCTAGGAGACTCTGGTTGGCAAAATTCCATTAGACATAATTTGTCACTGAACAATGCTTTCTTCAAAGCTGGTAAGTCCAGTGATGGAAAAGGTCATTTTTGGAGATTGACACCTGGACAAGAGTACAAAATATTGAAAATACAAGCTAAGCCAAGTAGTAGAAGCAAAATGAAAAAAGTTCCGTTTGATACTACCAAAATGAGCAACCCTCCGGAGTTAATTAGTAGTTCCACTTTAACTTCCAATGATGTCGCAAAGGAAGATGACACCTTAGTAAATTCCTCTAGCAATTCTTCTGTATCATCAAAAGAAAAAGAAAGAGTACAGAATGCCACCCAAACAATCTCATACCACGAAAACAGAGAGTTTGGAAGCGCAAGTAATGTGCTAGCCACTCCAATGAGATACATATCCAGTGCGCATTGTCCTGTTACTGCTGATGCCATTAACAATTTGAAGATTCAGTTTGACAATGGTAGAAACCAGAATGATAACGAACAAACCTATGTGAATTTCAACGAACAGCCGTTCCAGTGCTCATTCAACACATCCTTTGAGTCACCTAAAATGGCACCCGATATAGGCTCGTCACCACTGATAGAATGCCACTCCAGAAAAAACCTCAGTGGATCTAGCAATATAAAGGCATCCTTAGGAAGAGCTACCGGAACTGCTGTTGAAACGCCTTGTAGAAACAGCAACATGGACTACGATGACAATTATAATAAGTTAATAGTGGGTAACGTCATGCTGTCGAGAACTCCCTTGAAGCCTGTAACATCTCCATTGGGCGGGAATTTTTCTAGCATGAACAACCTTCTACCAAATAGTTTAAATCTTCTGCAAAGACAAACGCCAAGGTGGAACACACCATCCTATGATGATTTGTTTGCAAGTCCCTTTTTCAAATCACCATCAAGAAGCCATCACTTTGGCGGCAGTACGGGAAGTAACTTTTTATATTCGGAACAAATTAGTACTATCCATCAAGCAAACGCGTATGGTGGCTTGGAAAACATTGACAATGCTTTGAGCGAAGGCAATCTGTATACCTCCAGAAAGTATTCAGACACTGACACAAAGGAATATGTTGTCAATAGTCCTGGCAAGTTGAATGTGGAAACACCTCTGAAACACCTAGAACCGGCTCTAATGGGATTGAAAAGCAAAGGCAGTAATACGGAAAATACTGAAGATGTTGGAATTTAGATAATATATATACATACCTACCATGTTGCTAATTTTTCAGCCAATAACACATTGATTTTTGTCGTAATGTTATATTCCATGAATCAACTTGTCTGTCATTATTTGCGTGTACATCACGTGTCATGGTTGAAAAAAAATATGCCAAAGAATCTCATTACCTTTTTGGAGCCTTATTTCCCACTTCATGATTGTCTGATTTTGTAATTTAGTATAAATGAAGAAAAGCTAGCTTACCAAAATCCATAACATAATGGCAGATATACCAGTGATGAAAAGTAAAAAGTTCAGTATACCAATACTCAAGGACTTTGATGCGCTTCTACACTGCAACATATGCAAAGATATACTTAATGTTCCTGTATTAACTCCATGTAACCACACTTACTGCTCGCGTTGTATACGTGAATATCTGAGGAATTGCAATGAAAAAAACTGTCCACTATGCCTCAATTCCTTAAATGAAAGTTCTCTAAGAACAGAATTATTGTTGAATGAAATCTGTAAGTGCTATAAGAACGAAATCAACGAGATATTTCTATCGTTGACAAGGAAAGATATACCTGTTGAAACCACAACAGATGAAGTCAAGGCAGTAGAAGAAAAGAAGCAACCCACACCTTTCAGCATATTCAAACCTTCATTTCAAAAAACAAGTACCATCAATAAAAAGACGAAAAAAAGCTCTAATTCCATTATAGATATGCTTTCCAAAAAGAAAAAGCAAAAAATAGAGAATGATGACAATGAATCAAAGTGTCCCATATGTAACCAAGGGTTCCCACTAAAGTTTCTTCAGGAACAGCATATAGACAAGTGTTTAGAAAAAACCAAAAAACCTGAAAAGACAGAAATTATAGATTTACTAGACGATCAGTCAAACCAAATGAATAGTAAATCTTCTACATGCGAAGAGGTTTACATAGACGATGATGCCAGCATCACAATAGATGAAACTAAAGAAAATGAATACATCAAAAGCTACTTGCAAAGTGCACTGAAAAGCAACCATATAAACGACGCATACATGCCTCTCCCGAAATTACAACTTCACGACATTTCAACGTCTGCCTTGAAGCAGAACTTAAGTAGATATAATCTGAATACACAGGGGCAAAAGTATAATTTAATCCAAAGATGGAAACAATGGGATGTGTTGTATACAAGCAATTTTGTTGACAACCCCAGTCCCAAGGATATCAAAGAGCTGCAACTTGAGTTAAATAAATGGGA
>ERZ794949.357-NODE-357-length-15110-cov-164.960678_pt1 | contig 15110 bp, 8 predicted proteins | sample MGYA00511363_ERZ794949 | MGnify/ENA primary metagenome ERZ794949 (study PRJEB30137, sample SAMN04331402) | food metagenome | isolation source: T1 must sample point D1 replicate B | place: Australia: South Australia ...
GACTTTATGTCAAAAAAAGAAGTATAAAACCAAATTTTCTTTTATTTTTTTCCATTGCCAAATAAAAGTCTAGTAATAAAGCTTTAGCCACTATTTGTCTCTAAACTAAACATCATGATTACAATTCATTAAATATAATAATTTAAACGTTGTTTATAAAGTGTTTGTTATTAAACATTATGTTGTTAATTTAAATTATAACTGTAAACTTATCAAATTTTCACGTGACTAGGTGTAAACAATTAGCTTTTTGCTATATTTTTTTTAAATGCCAACATTCTTCTTATTTTTGAGGCCGTTTTAAACCCGATTTTGAATATTTTTATTTTTCATACTTTTGATCGTTATATGTAATTTCTCCAGAAGAAAAGGCATCAATATTGAGATCCATAACTTATACTTAACACATTGAAAGCTAGATATACTATTTGTGATTAATTTACGAATAAGCTTTAATTGAAAAAAAAGTAGAAATATTTACAATAACTGTTGGCTAATTAATATCGTTCTTTTTTTTAAATTATGTCGGATGAAACTCAGCTTCAAGAAGAAAGTACACACGGTACTGATAACAGATATGTGGAGGATAAAAATTTAACTGGAAAACAAGAAAATAGTGAAAATATGAGAAATAGCTCCTCAGAAGCAAGTGTGGATCAAAATACTGAAAAAGCCTCGAACTCATGTGATATGTGTAGAAGACTAAAGAAGAAATGTTCGAAGGACTTACCTGCATGTCAAAGATGTGTTGAAAAGAAGATAAGCTACAATTGCTTTTATCCTGGAAAAAGTAGAAGAAGAACAAAAGTTGAGATGGAAAGATATAGAATGGATCATCCAGAGAAGCCAGTTAAAAGGCGAAAGACTTTTAAAAAATATGAAATGAAAGAAACAACTCCTGAACAACCTGTTCAAGCTTCAAGTACTAATCTTAGACAGAACATTACAGAAAAAGAAAACAACGGTGATTTTTCACCGTTATCTACAATTAATTACGATAACAGGATAAATCCAATTCAAGGTATGACTTCTCCGATTACATCAAATCTGTATAACACATTACTTAGTGCAAGTGATTATACGAAAAACAACCTTATTCAATTTAAAGAAATAAAACCTGTCCCATACTCTAACGTTCCATATAACCCAGATATAAAAAGTTTACTATTCAAAAAACCGCCACAGATAACATCACAAATGCCATGGTCTTTGGAAAATCCAGCTAATCATGCATTTCCAAATGTACCGTCCATACCTATATCCGCTGTTAGTATACAATACGAAACAGTCAAGGCAATTTATAAAGGCGGATATCCAAGCCAACCTAATAAGAAGTATCATATGACTAAAGAACTGGTAACTAAGGCCATTATGGCATACTTCAGACACAACCACAGAACTTACCCTATGATAGACAAGATTAAGTTTCAAGAGCGAGTTTTTAAGATCAATGATTATGAAGAGTTAGCTAGAGTGACTGATGATGACGAGAATGAAATTTTCAAGTTCATGGTTTTTTTTATGTTGGCTATTGGATCAACAACTTTGCATAGAGCAGGGGCCTTAGACGAGGAGTTTTATGGTATCGAGGAATATTTTTCATATTTGGGTATGCAAAGATTCCAAATAGTAATGAAATACCAAAAAATGGATACCATAAGATGTTTAATATTACTAGGGGTTTACTCTTTTTTCGAACCTAAAGGAATTAGTTCTTGGACTATTGGTGGAATTATTTGCAGACTTTGCATAGGTCTAGGACTGAATAAACAATTAACAGGAAAAAAGAAAATGTCAAGCACCGCTTATGAACTTGAGTTAAGAAATAGATGCTACTGGTCTACATACTGCTTTGAAAAGTTAGTTCATTTGTCTTTATTAAGAGGGGATGGTGGATTAGATGTGAATGATTGCAACATACCTCTGCCAAAGCCATTGTATCCGGAAGTCGAAGAAGAAGACATCAAAGTAAACAATATGATGATCAACTTAAGAATTTTGGAAAATAAAATATTTCAATCAATTCATACCATAAAAGCAGAAAAGCAATGCAAGAATTATACGACTGAACAAAGACTTAAATTAATCAGCGACCTACAAAAAGAAGTTGATGAAACTTTCCAATCCTACAAAAAAGAATGTAAAACGGTTAACAACTCTCCTGAATTGGCAACAGTAAATGAAAATGGTGATGTGTCATTCCACAGATCCGAATTATGGCTGGTGATGAGGTATGAACAGTTTCAAATTCTTTTGTATAGACCTTCAAGAGTAATCAGAAGACTAATTCCAGAAATGCTGACGAAATTGGGTTCTGTTTGTTTATCATCATTAAGACACAATTACATGCTTTATCAGCAGAAAAAAATGCCATTCAACTGGGTGACTTTATTTAGAGCCTTGAATGTATGTAATGCCACTTGTGTTTGCCTATACAATTGGTCTATAGATTTAAATGATTGTGAGCGAGAATTCAAACAGATTATAGAAGTCTTGAACAACTTTGGTCCAAAGTGGTATGCTGCAAGAAACTTTGCAAAGGTATTTAAAAACATATCTCAATCATTATTACAATTTTCTTTACATGTGAACCATAACAACGAGGATGAGCTGCAACAACTAAACTTTGCTTTGTTTGGCCCAAACAGTGAGTATTACGATATCATGGATGAGAATGACGTTGATATATCTTGGTTAGAGTTCATTAAATAAAATTTATATATTCTTGTTTCATCAATGACATGCTAACGATGAACTTAAAGATGAAACATTAAAAGTAAACTTGTAATAACCAAAAATAGCTCCTAAAGTCATAGCTAACATCAACCACCCGTTATAGGTCATGAATACTAACATTAACATAAAGGAATAAAATACTTGCAACCCATAAAGAAGTGATTCGTATTGACGTGACTTTCTTTTGTTTTCTTCACTTTCAGCGCTTATACTCTTCTGTAGTTTGTATTGATTGAACTTTACTTTGAAATACTCATAAAAGTAAGAGCTCAAGAATATAAGGACACAAGACAAAAACATTTGAAACTTTGTTTTTATATGCCATTTCGAACTTATTACACATGTGTTTTTGTAGCTCCAAGTAAACAACATGGCCATTGAGCACATTTCATCGGCGTCTCCCATACCTGGCATATCATGCATTGAATGATCCATACTTTCTAACTACGGATTTATGATTATCGTTTGGGTTTATCAACCATTTATAGTGCTGTTATCAAATTCAAATGTCCAAAACCTGATTATACAGTCTATAAACTGGTCAAAAAAACGACAACATAGGATCCTTCTTAAATCCGCATTTCTAGGTGCAAAATGAATGCAAGAAGGGAGGGTGCTCAAGTATGGCAAATAGAAGCATTGAAAGCTGAGTTTTTGTTCATTAAAATTCTTAAAATTTGGAAGACATATCTTACAATATATAATTATATGTAAACTTCATAAAGTGTTTGATCTTGTTATCTAGATAGGAAAAATAAGAGTTAAACAATTTATAACTTGTTACCGTGGTGGAAGTTCTTACCGGCGAAGACGGCCTTGTCACCTAATTCTTCTTCAATTCTTAACAATTGGTTTAATTTGGCTAATCTTTCGGATCTGGCTGGAGCACCGGTCTTGATTTGACCAGATCTTAAACCAACAACTAAATCAGCAATGAAAGTATCTTCGGTTTCACCGGATCTGTGAGAAACCATAACACCCCAGTTAGCGGCGAAAGAGTCGTTAGCAGCCTTGATGGATTCAGTTAAAGAACCAATTTGGTTAACCTTTAATAATAAAGCATCAGCAGCCTTCTTTTCAATGGCGGTTTTGATTCTGATTGGGTTAGTGACGGTTAAATCATCAGCAACGATTTGGACACCGGCAGTTGGGTAGAAGTGGGACCAAGCTTCCCAGTCATCTTCAGCAAATGGATCTTCAATAGAAACAATTGGGTACTTAGCAATTAAGGACTTGTATAAATCAGCTAATTGAGGACCAGTTAACCACTTGGTTGGGTCAGAGTTAGGGTTCTTGAAGTCTAAGTCGTACTTACCGTCCTTGAAGAATTCGGAAGAAGCACAATCTAAACCGATATCAACCTTACCGGTGTAACCAGCAGCAGCAATGGCATCAGTGATTAAGTCTAAGGCTTCTTCAGCAGTGTTGATATCTGGAGCAACACCACCTTCATCACCGACGTTACCGGCGGAACCACCGTATCTCTTCTTGGTTAAAGACTTTAAGTGGTGGTAAACTTCAGAACCAATTCTTAAAGCTTCAGAGAAAGAAGAAGCACCAGTTGGAGCAATCATGAATTCTTGTAAAGCTAAAGCACCACCAGCGTGGGAACCACCGTTAACAACATTTAAGAATGGAACTGGTAAAACTAATGGACCCTTGGCTTGACCGTAGGCTAATTCGTTTAAGTGAGCGTATAATGGAACACCCTTGGCGGCAGCAGCAGCCTTGGCAACAGCCATGGAGACACCTAAGATGGCGTTAGCACCTAACTTGGCTTTGTTAGCAGTAGCGTCTAATTCGTTTAAGAAAGCATCAATCTTTTCTTGGTCAGCAACGTTGATACCGGACTTGATCAAAGCTGGAGCAATGACTTCGTTAACGTTGGCAACAGCCTTCAAAACACCCTTACCTAACCATTGGGTCTTGTCACCGTCTCTTAATTCTAAGGCTTCGTGGACACCAGTGGAAGCACCAGATGGGACAATGGATCTGAATAAACCGTCAGCGGTGGAGACTTCGACTTCAACGGTTGGGTTACCTCTGGAGTCGTAGACGGATCTAGCGTAAACTTTAGTGATGGACATTTTTGTATGATATATTGTTTTAAATAAATTTAATTATCTGGTTTTGTATAATGTTATTCTTTTCTTAACATATTATCATGAATAAATAATCATATAATGCCAACATCAAATCGCTGTTTATATATCAAACGAATCTCTACCATTCTACGGTAAAAATTTTTATGATGAAAAAAAAAAATGTGTGTTGACAATAATTAGTAGGTTAAAATGAAATATAGGAATCTTCCTATCCAAACAAAAAAAAGAGGTGGCCTGAGGACAAATATATGACCACTTCCCAACTGCTGGAGCATTTGGGCGTGTGTTTGCATCTCTTTAGACTAGTGGATTCCTTTCCCTGTGCTTCTGTTTTTTTTTTTTGGCTCCCCTCATTTTGACACTCGTAGTGGAACTTTTTTTTTTTTTTAGTACATCGAGAGGTTTTCTTCATTTTGAGCTTGATCAGGTGGTCTACACAAATAAGTACATTTGGTAACCTTTTTTTTTTTTTAACGCTTTATGATCCCCCTCTTCTGATCACATGATAAGTTCACCCTTGATATATCACGTGCAACAGTTACCCTATCACGTGCAACACGTCTTTATAGCTTCTACTTATTCAACTTCTAAAACGTCAATATATTCTCAATGTCCTTCAAGAACTTGGTCAAGAATATACCACTGAACCCTGAATTGTCGTTAAAGTTCACCCTGCTTTCCTCTTTAACCTTTTCAAATTCAACAAAAACACACTCGGAATACAACTGCAACCACTCGTTGAAGGAATCATTGTATCTCTTGTACTTTATGTGTATGTTTGCTATTATCTTCTGGGCTTCTACACTGTCCCCTTCTGATTGGATTCTCTCTAGTTTCAGCCTCAAGTGTGTTATAAACTTACAGTATTGAAATACTAGCTGGAATATGTTAAACTCACAACTGGATATGTCTATATTAGTTAGCCACATTTTCATCATTATCGTAGTCATGACATTGTTTAAATCGGAAATGTAGTCTTTCAAGATTATGTTTTCAAGGTCTTCAATATATGGTATTTTGTTCAGTTTAAATACACCATTGCAAACATACTCATGAAGACTCTTTGTAAACAACTTCATCCTATATTGTAGTTTTTTTATTGCAGCTATATCTAATCTTGAATCTTGCAAAGACTTGATCCAGTATTCATTTTTGTTAATTTCTAAAAAGATATCCAACATTATCTTCTTCATGTAATAGTAATTCATCAACTTTCTTTGAATCATTTCCAGCTGCATTATCAATGTTTTATTAAGAACTATACTCAATGGAAAACTCACATCTAACTGTAACTTCATATAATTAGCACTCACTAGTTTATTGTTTCTTTTGTCATTGAATGTTCCACTTACTTGTAAATTTATCATATCACTTCCAATAGTGGTTACTGATGGTAAAAGCATTTCCTTAAAATCCTTGAAATTACTAGACACATTTGTTATCCCATTGCTACCACTCACCATTTTAGTATCTTTTTGAAGCTGGTTGAAATTGTTGATATGGTCTAATAAAGTTTTGTCATCAAAGACAGGCATAATCATGTTAGAGAATTCAAATTGATCATTTTTCAAAAAGGTTTTATAAACTGCTGCAAACCTGTTTTGAAGTATAGTCAAAATATCAAATGTAGGGTATTTTGTTAAGTCTAATAAGGAGTTGTTCAAAAACAGCAGTAGGTTTTCATCTTTAGAATCTACGTTGTAAACGTAAAAATCCATAAGTCTTGGTATTAGCTTGGAAATTTGATATTCCTCTTCTAAAATCCTAAAAACCAGCTTATTACTGTTAAAGTATTGAACTTCAAGATATTTCTTGAATTCACTTGCATCCTCAAATATCGCACTAGTCAAAACTGGCCATTTTAGACTATTCATGAAGTTGTTCAATTTACTGGAAACTTCAACACTTCTTATTTGCTTAATTTTAATGCTATAAAGTTTTTTAAGTTTTCCAATTTCTAATACTTTTTCTAATAAATTTTTATCATTGAATAATGGTTGTACAAATCTTATAAAATCATCCAATCCATCTTTCAAAACATTGTACTTGATTTCCCAGATTCTTTCGGCATCTAATTCTTGATTTTCACCAAGAACATCTGTGATTATGAAATCAAACTTAGATATATCATCGCTCTCTTCATTTATCACATTGCCATAAATCAACCATGAGTTTAGCAAATATATGAACCTATTCAAAACATTGGTTCCAGGAATATAAGATACCGCTTCAGATTGAACAACTTCATTGTCATTAAACGAGACATTAAAGGAGCTTTGTACTGTTCTTTTTTTGTAAGGGAGTCTGGCATACCTCCAAATGAGTGATAACACAGTCATTCCTTGTGGTGTATCTGGTAATCTAGTATCGTAACTTATCCAGCCATCAATGTCAACATTACTGCTATTTGAAGCATTATTCAGTTCAATACCAATGTTGTTATCAATAGTTTGCATGAATAATTGAAACTCTGCAATATCTCTATCCGTGTTAAAGCTCATTGTAAGCTTTGCAATGTATTCCTCAAGAACCTTTACTGCATCTTGTAACAAATAATACTCATTCATATTTTTAATTTTATTCTTTAGATTGGATAAAACAACTGTATAGTTATAAAACTTGTTTGTTTCTATAATTTCATTTATAAGATTGTTGATTTTGGTGATATATTGCGATAGAATACAGTTGATGATTTCAGATTGACAGTAATCAATGATCATTTGGCCAATCTTTTTGGCACTGATCTTGCTAATGAGGTCACATGTGTTTTGTAGGAAAATAACCATCTTTCCTAATGGAATATAAAAATTGTCAATCAAATCCTTTATGGACGTTGTTGTGCTTATGTATGCTTCAGATAAATACTGAACCTCTATGTTTTGATGATTTTTCAGGAGCATCAAATTATTGATATTTAGTTTGTTATATTCTTCTTGAGAGCCCAATTCTGCTCTTTTGTTAATCACTAAATCATTTTTACTACTTAGCTTGTATTGAAAGTAGTTGGTTTGAAATCCTTGAATGAAGGTTGTGATATCCATGAAGAATGAATGATAATTGGGGGTTTGCTGGATCAAAGGTTGCTTCGATTCGATGTTTTCTGTGGTATTTGACGTTTCAAAGCTCAGATCCATTCCACTTAAAGTGTTAAAAAACTTGTTCCTATTCATTATCTCTGTCTGCAGTATAAGTATGGTTGAATATCTGCTTTAAACCTCCTACAGCTTCTGTGTATTGGGCCTTGTAGAAGCTTCATATTGGTATCTTTTTAAAAAAAAAAACAGACATATCGTTGTGTGTAGCGCTTGAACAAATCGTGAAATTTCACGCGCTCCACGTGACCTATTAGTAAAACCCCCTTGAAAAGCTGTATAAAAGCACATAGAAACGTATGAAAACTAAGTAAAAGCAGCATTTCTTTGGCACAAAATGGCTCTAAACTTGCTTTGAAGTAAATCTGCTACTAAGAATCATCTACTTTTCTCTTTCAAGTACCGTTATTTGCTAACATATAACACTCTAAACAGCATACCAAGCTTAAGTCCGATAACAACATTTCCTAATTAGGAAAAAGCAAAAAAACGTGACTTTTCTTTTTTTTTCCTTTTTTTTTTCCCTTTTGGGACTCTCCATATAAAGTGTCCCTTTTCGGCCTACTTCGCAATTTAACACTTTTCTTTCACTTTGAACATTTTAAATAAAAGTATTCAAAAACCATACTTACCTTGAGATTAAATTTGGTTGGTGTTTACGGACACTCGCCATATATATTTTCAGAGAACCGGTATGTCTCTAACATTGGCAATGATCTCCCCATGTTTATAATAAGCTGATTTACAACAGTCTTATTTTCTCTTCTAAAGATATTGTATTCGACATTTTCAGAGATTTCGACATTAGTTGAATGATTTGAGGTGTTGGATACTTATACAAAGTCTAACTATTGTGATATTAATGGTTTTCTTTTTTTCACATATAGACGATTGTTTTTTTTCAAGATTCATTTCTTGACTTTAGTTTGAGTATAGGTTAATGTATTTATACATATAAAGGATATTTAAATCCTGTTGATCATTGTAGTTGTTTATTCAACAGACATACATTAGTCTCTGCTGCCTAATATTTTAAAGATCATATGATTCGATTTCTGAGATATGATTGTTCAATCGTGATTTTAAAACACCATTCAATTGTGTGTTTTGACATTTCATTATCTAGCACCATCAATTCTTTTATTAATTGGAATTTTCTTTTTTTTTTAAAAATAGAATTGATATTAAGCATTGATAAGAAGGATTGGGGAGTGTGAGAATCGTGTTCTGATTATATTGTTGATTAACTATCAGCATTGTGGAGGTTTTATCTGAAGTATCTTAAGTTTTCTTTGGATTTTTTTGAGTTTAAGTCTTTTTGAGTTTATTTTGTTTAGCCTTTTTTTGAATATTCTTTTAATTTAGAATAATGCTACTGCTGGAACAGTTTTGGAAACATTACTTGACGGCGGTAAATTTGTTCAGTTTTGGAAGATGTTCTTCAAGGCGACTGGTTTACAAAGGAAGACGAAAGCTTTTAAAGGAAGGAGTTTTAGCTGACTGTATTTCATTAAAGGATATTACTTTTGCTTTTGTTTGGTAGTTTTTCATAATGTATTTTCATTAAGGAATGCGTGTTTTTATTCTCTTTCAATTACTCTTTGATATGTCGTCTTTTTTTGTTTTGACTGAAAGATTGTTCATCACAGTTTTTACTAGAAGGAGTTAGATAGTCGTTACATACAAGGTGTTTTGTGGTTGGTTTGAATGATCATATACACTATGCTTGATTCCGCCATTACATTTCTCTCCGAACTAATCAAAATGTACTAGAGGATTAAGAATATTTGAAAAGAATGTATTTCTTTTTAGGAAGATTTACTAGTATTTTCATCTCATTCTTTTTCTTCAATACGGTCATTAAAGGATAATGGGTTTTGAATGATATTTACTAACATATTTTGTTAAATAAGGTTTTATCATCGAAATTGGGAGACTTATAAAGCATTTGAAGTTTTTTTCGATCAACATAAACTTTTGTGAAAGTAGTTATCGGCTTCTACACGGTGCTTAAGTCTAATGGAATTGTCAGGAATATACTGTGTAAAGAAACAATTTTTGTATGTCATTGAGTCTGGATTTATCTTTGATTCTTTACTTGATTATTGTTTTTTGAGAGTATTTCTTTCCTAAATGGAATGCAAAGGTGATATTTAATAAAAAAAAGCTGATAGACTTGATATTGATTAAAAGGAATCTTTTCTTTTTCTTGATAACTTGTTTTTTTGGTGAATAATTAAAAAGTTATGATTTATGGTTTGTGATTATGAAGTTATGGGTTTTGTATCTTTTTTGAGACCTCTTTTGATAACAGCTTGTCTGTTTTTAATATGTTTTGAGAAATACATAAGCTTTCATAACCTTCATTCTTGCTCATTTTTAAATAAAAGTGCTTGTTTTGATGTCTTCGGACGTTTTAACAATCACGGGCTTTAAAACAATGAGTAAATGCTGAATGCTCTTACTACAACAGTCATTCATCTTTGGTCTTATTCTTTCGGGGATAAGATGATTTGTAGGGCCAGGATACAGTGTAAAGAGCAGAATAGTCTTTATTGACTTGATGCGGCTTATGACTTACTGTCTTCTTCAGTCATGAATTGACTTGTTGTGGTTTTAGTGTTTAGGTTTATCATACGGTCATTAGGCTTTCTCGGAAGCTTGGTAACCATTGGTAGACTGAACACCTGTTTTATTTTTTTGGTATTTTTACTGACTAATGAAACATGTGATAGCATCATTTTAGTTTTATGCCTTTTCTCTTCTTTATTTGTTGTATTTATACAGCAACTAGGGAGAAGTACAGTCATTACAATATAAGCCTTTGCATTAGAAATAGTATCGATCTTTAACTTATGCCCGCTTCTTTTTACGAGTTGCTGGCATATGACTAGGACAGGTCTCGAAATTTTTGGAACTTTTCTTCTTCTACCACCTCATTTTTAATTGCTTTTGATAAATATAATCACACAAACAGGTGTTTGTGAGTACATTAAAGATCGTTGATATTGATTGAAGAATACCCACTAAGGAATTAGATCACGTGCTTGCAAGATCTCGTGACCTAAAACTTAAAATCACGTGCTTAACACTTTATGATCACGTGCTTACAAGTCTTGTGACCTACAATCCATAATCACTAACGCCGAATTATCGTAGATTCTGCTCTTTTTTTTTGCCACCTTGAAATACACTCGTTTTTATCGAATTTAAACACATTTTAAAAATAGTGGCTAAGAACCAAACAAATAGTAGTATATATATAAAACATGTTTTTGACAAGATCTGAATACGATAGAGGGGTCTCTACATTTTCACCGGAAGGAAGATTATTTCAAGTTGAATATTCGTCTGAAGCCATTAAACTAGGCTCCACAGCTATAGGTATAGCAACATCCGAAGGTATCGTATTGGGTGTTGAGAAAAGAATAACCTCTTCATTATTAGTTTCAAACAGTATTGAAAAAATTATGGAGATAGACTCACATATAGGATGTGCCATGTCTGGGTTGACTGCAGATGCTAGATCAATGGTTGAACATGCTAGAGTTAGTTCCGTATCCCATGATCTATATTTTGATGAGCCAATTGCTGTTGAAGCTTTAACACAATCCGTTTGTGATCTGGCTTTGAGATTTGGTGAAGGTGCTTCAGGTGAAGAAGAAAGATTAATGTCTAGACCATTTGGTGTTGCTTTATTGATTGGTGGGTTTGATAAACTAAAAGGATATCAATTATACCATGCGGAACCTTCTGGTACTTTCTATCAATATAAAGCTAAAGCTATTGGATCTGGATCTGAAGGTGCTCAAAGTGAAATTCAAAACTTATACAGAAATGATTTAACTCTAAAAGAAGCTCAAAAGATTGTCTTGAAGATTCTAAAACAAGTTATGGAGGAAAAACTAGATGCTACAAATGCTCAAATTTGTACCATCACTAGAGAAACGGGCTATAAAGTTTTCACAGAAGATGAAACCAAAGATATTGTTGACATAATTTATAAAGAAGACGAAGAAGAAGAAAAGAAACGTCAAGAGGAAGAAGCCGCTGAAGAAGACGAGGATGAGGATGAAGACGAAGATGAAGACGAAGACGACGTTAACATGGATTAAAGAATGTTTTTACTTATTTAACATACTGATATATTTTTGGCTTTCAAGTTTTCATAAAGAAACAAAAGAAGACAGTAAAATTGTTATATATATAATCTTAACACTAATTTAAGCATACGACAAATTTAAAAGAGTTCTAATCAACCAAATGAGAATATTCAGGAAATTCTTTGACCTTCTTTTCAAAGAACTTCTCTAGTTTATTGGCATACTTAAAATAAGATGTGGTTTCATTGTTGTATGTTCTGCAATTACTGAATATCAGTCTAACATCTTTTATGAAAGATTCAAATGTATCGTACTTATTATTTTCCAATTTCAATTCAACAGTACTCAAATCCATAGGTTGTTTAATGAAATCATAATAGTCTTGAACTTCATCTTTATTAACAGGATGCAAGAACGGCCATGCTGAATTGTTGTTTTGAAGTTCAATCAATATACTCTGCATTGGAGCAAAATGAGGCGATCTTTTCGGTCTTTGAGCCAGTAAATCCATTTCCTCTGACCATCCTGCTTCCTTCAAACCAGGTATATCTCGCAGTGGATTCAATGGTTTGATATTATTCAAATCTTTAAATTGATCAAGTCCTTTTCGCACAACATTTGTTTGTGATATTTCAGATATTTTTTGTCTTATAGCAGCTTCTTGAAGCAAGAGAATCTTTCCAGAATCCAAGTATCTAATCTTGCTAACCATAGGACAGTGCATTAATGTACCACCTTCGTAATCTTTAATGTAACCCATCCACACTCTCTTGTCAAGTCCGCTTATATCTTTGGTGAATCCTTGTTTTTTGAAGTATCCTATAGCATAATTGTCAGCATATGTTAAAAAGTGTCTTATAGGGGATGAGTTTTTTACATAATCTTTCAAATGGTTCATTAGATGAGCACCGTAACCTCTGACTTGCTCATCTGAACTTATAGCACAAAACACAATTTCCGCAAACTTTCTTTCATTGAAAGGTTTATAAGTAATCCCACCCAAAACTTGCAATGGATGTCTAATGATTGCAATTGACAAATGAGATCTATCAAAGACTAATCTTGCAATATATTCTTTTGGCATTTTAGGCAACTGCTTTTGAAAAATGTTTTTTAAACCAGTTAAAACAATCATGTTTTCAGGATCGTTGTCACAATTCACTACTCTAAACTCTATTTTACCACTTTTTTCTTCTATAACAGATGACCTTTCTTTGTATTTAAGTTTAATTCCATTTACAAGTAAGTTTATGCTGTGGTCCTCTGGATCCACCTTTATTTTGGACGTTAGCAGATTTTTCAAAGCATTCATCTTATCATCCTCATCTGATGATTCCGTGTTTGAATCAAGTTTTTGTTTTTTAGCTATATGCTGGTCTGTATCATCTCGATCAATATCAACGTCATCAGCCTCTTCATCTTCATCTTCATTTTCTATATCTCCATCTTTATCAACATCATCCTCTTCTTCTGACTCTTCATCATCTTCTTGATCTTCAATATCAGCTTCTTTTTCTTCATCTTCATCCTCCTCGTCCGCTATTTGTTTAGATTCCACACTAACATCATTTGCTTCATCATCCTCTTCGTCTTCATCTTCTTCTTCGTTATCCTCATTTGCTTCATCATCCTCTTCATCTTCAGCTTCTTCTCTAGCATCTGTGAAAACATCTTCTTGTTCGTCATCTGAATCAACATTTTCAATAACTTCTTCTTCTTCGTCGTCATTTTCCAAAGCTTCCTCCATCTTATGTGCAATTCCGATCTTCTCCACTTCTTCTTCTATTTGTCTTTGTTTTCTAGTTCTTCTCTTTGGCGGCATTATAAGCTAATTTGGTTTATGAGTATTCGACAAGTATTCAAACAGTAGTAGAATAAAAAAAAAATTATTATATCACAAGCAAATGTATTGCCTAAGAAAGTTAATAAAATAGTTTAAATTTTTCTATTGGTGTTTTATTTGGTTTATTACCTCAATTCCTTTAAGCTGATTATTTACATGTTTATAAACAAAGCAAAGCAAATTTTTCATATTTTTTAAAACAAAAATTACTGTGTAGCGACTTGAACATAAATATTACGAAAATGCTTACTCAAAAACACGTGATACATTTTATAAAAATAGCCGCGTTTTTACCAAAAGGGTGAATTTAATCAAAAGAGGTAATTTGGATAAAAGATGAGTTAGACCAATCATATTTTGGCATACGACACAAATAAAGATGGAAAGGTGGGTGTTTTTGTGTAAATTAGCAATTTTCTTATCTATTTTGCGTTGTATATAAGCACATTTATTATTTGGTGTTGTTTGAATGTAAGAATAAGTGTTTTCTCGGTTGTTCATATATTCTTTCAAGGTGTAGATGAACCGTTGCGGAGGGAAGAAGAAGTAGAGTTGTAGGTTAAGAAATATATGTGTTTATGTAGATTAAAATAAGTTAAAAATTATGTATATATTTATATATATCTTTATATATGAATGTTACTACGGAGCATTCGATGGTTGTATTTGTGTATATCAAAATGGGCTATTGGATGATTATATATCTGAATATGTTGTATTCAATGGTTATACTGATATAGCTAAATTAACTATGCAATCTGTGTTTAAACAAAAAAATAGCTATTTAATAATTCTTGTTATATTATTGCTTTTTAAATTTGCTATACACTGTACAACAACTGATATAAATATTAAGAAGTAGGATTTTCCAATAAGAGCATATAAAACAACATTATGAACAATTTAAAGCATTCCTTCGTTAATGTCAAAATTAATTAGAAGTGAAGGCAAAACCAACAGAACTCTTTTTGTAACTAGGCCAAAAGTAAAAAATGCTTCATCATTAAATAACATTTTGTTTTTCAAATAAAGAAAATGAATACGATGTTGTATTAATATTTAAAAATTCTTAGATAACTGTCTACTATAGTAGAAGGCAAATTTACAATTAAATAGTAATGCGAGTAAACAAGGAGTAAAACATAAATCCCCATGAAAACATTTTCCCTTGGTTCAACTTATATACCCTTGCTAGTATATACTCAAACTGAGTCACTTCTTTATACAAAAA
>ERZ794949.358-NODE-358-length-15081-cov-2.936443_pt1 | contig 15081 bp, 17 predicted proteins | sample MGYA00511363_ERZ794949 | MGnify/ENA primary metagenome ERZ794949 (study PRJEB30137, sample SAMN04331402) | food metagenome | isolation source: T1 must sample point D1 replicate B | place: Australia: South Australia ...
GCTCGAGCGCGGCCGGGCCGAGGACGCGCGGGCGCTCGTGGAGGGGTGGGCGAGGAGCGCGAGAGGGGACGCGGTCGAGGTGCGCTTGCTTTCCTCTCTCTCACTCTCTCTCCCTCTCACGCCTGGTACGTGCTCAGAAGAGCCCAAACTCACTCCTCGACGTCCTCGCCCCGCAGAACGCCGAGCTCTCATACGTCTACCACCGCCTCGCGCTCGTCGCCCTGTCGCAGACCGACTTTGCGCGCGCGTTCGACCTCCTCCTCCTCGCAGGATGCGACCCGCGCGTCGTCGTGCGCCTGTTTGCCGACCTGCGCGAGGGAGCGCTCATGCGCGGCGAGAGGGACGCCGTGTGGGTGCCGAGAGGGGTTGAGGACGAGGTCAGGGGCGGAAAGGGCGTCGATGAGTACAGTGCGTCCTTCTTCTCTCTCTCTTCCTCGTCTCGGTCCGCTTTGTACCTACTGGTGGACCCGAAGCACTGACCCTGAACGTCCTCGCCCCGCCGCGCAGTCCTCGACAACCTCAACCGCAACTACTCGCCGCACCTCAAGCCCGACGTCGAGTCGGCCGCGACGACGGTCGGCCTGCGCAACGAGCTGCGTAACGAGGCGCGTGACGCGCTTGGGAGCTACCTGGCGCGATGGAGGGCGAGGCGGCGCGGCGGCGAGGAGCTGGGAGAGGGCGAGGGTGAGGGGCGGGGAGCGGGCGCGGCGGCGAGGGGAGGGGCGAGCGGCACCGAGGGCGACTCGCGCAAGGTCGACATGGTGCGTTGCGGCTCCCTTCTACCTCGCTCTGCTGCCGGGCCGGGCGACTGCGAGCGCAGGTGCTGACCTTCGCAAACCGCTCGCTCGACCCTCTCTCACCTACTCCTCCCTCCCGCTCACCTTCGCCTCTATCCTCCTCTCACCTCTCCCTTCACCTTTTCCCGCTCTCCCTCCCGCTCGCAGGTCGTCGACACGACCCTCGTCCGCCTTTTCGCCGAGCAGCGCCGCCCGGACGACATCCGGGTCCTCCTCGCCGGCCCGAACGATTGCGTCCTCGCCGAGGTCGAGGGCGCGCTGCACGACGCCGGGATGCATACGCTGCTCGCGGGCGTGCTGAGGGAGCGGGGCGAGACGGGCAGGGTGCTCGACATCTGGACGAGGTGCGTGCGCTCGTTCCTCGCGCTCCTCGGTCGCCTGTCACTGGACGGGGTAGACCGTGGTGCTCGAGGTCGTGGCCGTCCCACTCGTTGAGCTCGTCGCTGACTCTCGCTGCGGCGCCCATCTCGCAGGATCATCGACGGCGAGTACTCGGACCCGACCTTGTCGGACGGCGTGCACAAGGTGTTCGACCTCGTGTGGCGTTCCAAGGACAAGGCCCTCATCGAGAAGTACGGCCTGTGGCTTCTTCGACACGACGTCGACCGTGCGCTGCGGGTGCGTCGCCTGTTCAGCTCCTCGTCCGTCTTTGCCGCTCTCGGGCGGCGCAAGCTGACGTTGCCCCCCTGCTCGACCTTTCGCACAGCTCTTCACCGACCCAAAGCAGCCCATCCTGCTCGAAACGCGCGACCTGTTCGCCAAGATGGCCAAGGTCGACTCGGACGCCGCCGACCGGTTCCTCGAGGTCACGGTTCTGCAAGAGCGCGACTCGGTGCGTCACTCTGCACGCTCTCCCTCTCCCTGCGCTTCGTAGCTGACTCTCTTTCGTACTGTGCCGCAGGACGCACGACTGCACGCCGACCTCGTCAAGCGGTACATCGGCCGCCTCGGCGAACTGCTCGTCGACCCGGAGGCCAAAGCGCATCTGCGAGAGCAAGGTCCGTCCTCCCCGTCCTCTCGCCTGCAGCGCTCGATGCCGAACCTCGTACTGACCCTGAGAGCGCACTTCGTCCGCAGAAACCGCCTACACCGCGCTCGCCGAGTCGACCTCGACCTCGAGCACCGACCCAACCCCGACCTTCCTCTCGTTCCTAGCGTCGCGCTACTCGGCCTCGCTCTCGAACGCCAACGGCGACAGCATAGCATCTTCGCACGCCCTCCTCGACCGCGTGCGCCTCAAGGCGATCCTGTTCCTCGGCCACTCGACCCAGTACGACGTCCAGAGCGCCAAGGCCGACCTCGAGGAGATCGAGATCAAGGGCATGCGGGGCCTGACGCTCGAGAGGGTCATCGTGTACGGCAAGGTGCGTCGACGCCTCCTTCCTGTCGCCGTCGCGCTCGAGGTCGAGCAGCTCTGCCGCGCACGCACTGACCTCGTCCTCCCGACTCCTCCTCGCGCAGCTCGGCCTCGACCGCCAGGCGCTCTCGCTCGTCCTCCACTCGCTGCACGACCTCTCGACGGCCGAGACGTACGCGCTCCAGTGCGGCGACCCGCTCGTCGCGTCCGACGTGCGCGCCGCTTCGTCGCTCCTCGGGCTCGCCTTCAGCCGGCGCGCGCCGCGGCACGGCAGCGGCAGCGAGCACGAGCGGCGCGAGAGGAGCGAGGCGCTCGCGCGGCTCGTCGTCGACATGTGCGTCGCGCGGCCGGACGTGGCGAGCGAGGCGCAGGTGGCGCGCTTGCTCGAGACGCAGGCGGTGCACCTCGACACGCTCGAGGTGCGCTTTCTCTTCCTCCCCTCTCCTCTCCTCTCCTCATATATCTGTACAGGAGGAGACGGACCTGACTCGGCTTTTCTGCTCGCGCGCAGGTCCTCGCCGCCCTCCCCGAGAGCATGCCCCTCTCGCTCCTCGGCGAGTACCTCTCGCGCTCGCTGCGGCGTTCGCTCCACTCGACGCAGGAGGTGGCGATCCTCAAGGCGCTCGCCGAGGGGCAGAACCTCGAGGTGCAGGAACGGGTGCTCGACGCGCAGGAGAAGTGCGCGCCGGTCGTGCAGCTCGGTGAGGATGGCGCGGGCGCTAGGCGAGGTCGCGGCGCGGATGGTCCAGGCGCGGGAGCCGGGGCGAAGGAGCTCGTGCTACTTGAGGGCAAGGAGGTGCGCGGCGGCGGCGGTGCGAGCGGGACGGAGAAGAGGGGCGCGGGCGCACACGGCGACGAGGACGACACGGTCGAGCTGGATCTGCGGTAGACTTGGATGCAGTGCACCTTGTGCTCTCTCTACAGCTCACCTCAGTGCGCGCAGGACGCTAGAGAAGCCAGAGTCCGGCTACCTTCGCCTCTTCGCTCGCTCCGGCCGCCGGCACCAAGTCCGAACGAGGCCCCGCTCTCGCTCCTCACCTCGCACCCTCGCCTGCTTGTCAGACCCATGCTGTCACAGCCCGGGAGCATCCCTGCACGGCTGCACGCTGCCCTGCGAGCCATCCACGCCAGCAAGCCGCGCCTGATCGCGTCGCCGCCGCCCTCGTCGGTCAAGGGCGGGTCGGGAGGGCAGAAGCGCGCGTCGGTCGCCATCAGTGAGTCGCTGTACCTCTCTCTGCGCACCATGCGGCCTATCGAGCCGTTCGCAGAGCCTGGAGCAGGCGAGGTGGCCCCTACGAAGGTGGTTTCCCTGATGGCAGCATGGCGCGGGTGCAGGGTGGATCAAGCTGCACGAGCGCAAGCGCTAACTCGGTCCTGTGCACACAGTCATCCGCCTGCGACCAGAGCACCCGCCGCCCTCGTCGACCCAGTCGTCGTCGCCGCTCGGCGGCTCCCCCACCTCGCCCTCTCTCCCTCTCCAGCCCTCGCCGCCCCTCTCGCCGCCTCCAGCTCCCGCTCAAGAGCCATCGGCGTCGTCCTCATCCGCTACCGGCCTCGCCGGCGCGCAGCAACCCGCCGTCCTCGACCAGCTCGAGGCCTTCTTCAACGAGCCCTGGGTCAACAACCCGACGACGGCCGTCGAGGTCCTCTACATCAAGCGCGCGACCAGGCACACCGAGTGCGTCCTCTCGAGCTCTCGAGGTCGGCGTCGCGCTCCCGCTGACTCGCGCGACCGCACGACCGCAGCACCTGGAGCGGCCATGTTGCTTTCCCCGGCGGGCGGCAAGAGCCCGACGACGAGTCGGCAGAGTTCACGGCGCTGCGCGAGACCTGGGAGGGTGCGTTCAGTCTCTGTCGCTCCGTCATGCGCTGCTCTCGGCGTCGTGCTGACACTTCGTGCGCGCTCGCAGAGGTTGGACTCGATCTCGCCGAGAAGGACTGGATCTCGTGCGTCCCCTCTCGCCCAGCCTCCCGCCCAGAACACGCACGGAAGCTCATCTAGCTCGCTCTCGCAGGATCGGCCAGCTCGACGACCGAGAAATCACGACCTCGCTCGGCAAACGCCTTCTCATGATCCTCTCGCCCTTCGGTGCGTCGCTCCCTCTTCTCTCCTCGCACCGATCTCCCTCTCACACAGTCCCTCTCGCACACAGTCTTCCTCCACACGTCGCCCTACCCGCCGATCCCCGAGCTGCAAGAGTCCGAGGTCGCGTCGGCGCACTGGATCCCGCTCGACCTCCTTCACGCCCCGGCGGCCAAGTACGGCTCGGTCCCGATCGACATTGCGACACGCCTCGCGCCGAGGAACAAGGTCGCGCGCTGGATCCTGCACATGCTCGTCGGCCAGATGGACTTCAAGTGCGTCGCGCTGCCCTCCGGTCCACTCGAGCTCGCTCTCTCGCTCTGCACAGTCGACTGAGCTGCATCGCTTGACGCACAGGTGCATCCTCTTGCCGAACGACCCGGTCGCAGTCGGGCAGCAGCTCCCGCCGCTGCCGCCCGGCGGCAAAGCTCCCGAGCTCAAGCTCTGGGGCCTCACGCTCGGGTCCGTCTCCTCTCTCTCCTCCGCCTCGCTTCGCCGTGCCGCACCTGACGCTAGCTCTTCCCGCACCTCTCGCTCGCTCGCAGGATGACGCTCGACTTTGTCTCGCACATGACGCACCTGGCCGCGCCGTCCGACCTGTCGACCTACCCTTACGCCGTCGCCGCGCTCGACACGCCGCTCAACGGCGCCGCCGCAGCCGACAAAGGCGTCGGCAAGAAGGACACGAGCGACCTCGCGCCGTTCGCACCCGCCGAGGCGAGCATCTTCCCGCGCTTTGTGCGTTCTCGCTCTCTCGCCCTCGCTCTCGCTCTCACGCTCTCAAGCTCCCGCACTGACCCTTGTCCGACGCGCAGTCGTACCCGGACATCAACCTCCTCATCTGGCTCTTCGCCTTCCGCTACCGCCGCCTCCTGCGCCACCCGTCGTCGCGCGCTCGGTCCCCTTCCACCTCGACCTCGTCGGCCTCGCCCGCACGCCCCGCCAAGGCGCCGTACGCCAGGGTCAACTGGGCGGGCATGTCGCTCAACGCCTACTACGCCGCAGTGCGGCGTGCACTCTTGGCAGCCGTGCTCCTGCGCGCGACGGCGGCGCTCGGAGGGCTTGTCGGGATCGGGTTGTGGATCCGGGGCAAGCTTCTCGAGCGGAGCAGGAGGGGCCCGGTCGGCGCGCTGCGGTAGACGAGCTTGTAGCTGATACGAGGAGGGCTTACTGTCATCTGCAACTCGGCTCGGGCTCGCTCTCGATACTCTCTGTCGCTCCCGGAAGAGCTGAGGGAGGAGAGCAGAGCGCGAGGTATGTACTGGCACTGACTAATCGAGCGGGCACTACGAGGGGAAGAGACGCTTCGAGAGAGGGCGAGGGAAAGAAAGAGGAGGAAGAAAGGGAGAGAAGGAGAGCGAGAGCCGGGCGAGGCGAGATGAGGAGGAAGTCCGGGCGCAGGAGCACGGCGCTCACGGGTACGCGCTGCGCTCGCCGCCGGGGTAGCCGTCGCGCTGCTCCGAGGGCTGGTCGGGCTGGTACGACGAGCTGTGGGCGAGACGGAGGTGAGGGAGGGACGAGGTCAGCTTGCGAGGTCGGGAGAGGTCCGTGCGGCGAAGGAGAGAGGGACGCACCGGCCCTCGCCGTCGTGGTTGCGGCCGGCGCCGCCGTACTCGTTCATGCCGTCGCCGTCTGCAGGTACGACGAGGCATCAGGAGCTGCTCGATGAGCGCGAGAAGGGAGAAAGAGGGACGCACAGGCGCTTCCGCCGCCCGAGGCAACAAAGTCGACGCCGCGGTCCCCGCCGCCATAGCTCGAGTCCTGCCTCTCCTCGTGCCCGCCCTCGTACCCAGGCTGCTCGTCCCTCCCCTCGCCGAACGGGTTGTTGCGCTGCTCCTGCTGGCGCTGCTGCTCGTCCTCCTCGCGCTCGCCGAGGAACGCCCCGTCGGCGCCGGCCTCGGCCGCGCCGTACCGCGGCGTCGCCGTCGAGCCGTACGCGCCGCCGGTCGACGAAAAGTCGCCCCGCGACGAGCTGTAGGCGTTGGCGTCGCCGCGGCACGAGGCCGACATGCGGCGGCGCGCCTTCGAGTCGTCGTCCTCCCACTCGGCGTCGTCGCCACCTGCGCCGCCGCTGCCGCTGCCGCTCTGCGGGCCCATGCCCTGCGTCTCGGCGCCGCCGCCGTAGCGCTGCGCCGTGTTGTCGAAGCCGGACGTGGCGCCGCCGACCGAGCCCTGGTCGTCGCGCGAGACGGACGAGTCCTGCTGCTGCGCCGAGTCGGACGACGAGCTGTAGCGCTCGGCGGTCGAGTCGAAGCCGCTCGTGGGGCCGCCGTACGACTGCTGGTCGTCGCGCTGGATGGTCGACTCGTCGCGGGTCGAGTCGTTCTCTGCGTGCGCGGGAGGTGAGGGGGTGCGGGACGGGGTCAGCTTTGCGCGCGCGGGCAGAAAGGGCGAGGGGGTGTTGAGCGCACTGTTGCCGTGGATGAATTCGGTGGCCTGCGCGCAGTCATCATCATCGAGAGGGTCAGCTGCGGGCTCGACGAGGAGGTGCGTGGTCGAGCGGGGCGCACCTTGTCGATGATGCCCACTGCGCGCAGGAGAGCGGGGTCAGCTGGGGTCGCTCGAGAGCAGAGCTCGGTGGACGCACTGGCTACTGCTTTGCGAGGGTTGTGAGTGAGGAGGAAGAGCGAGGAGGAGGGACGAGCCGCCGCCGGATGACGCGGGGTTTTCGCTGCGCGGCTACGAGCAAGTGCAGACTGGCGCTACGAACAGCTCGTACAAGTCAGCCCCTGCGAGCGGCGCACAGAGAGCGAAGAGCGGAACTCGTAGAAACAGTTGCGCGTGCTCGCCGACGCTCTCGCTCTCGCTCTCGCTCACAGCTGCACAGCCAGACACGAGGCTCATGTATGTACACTGCATGCGTCGGGATCTAGACTGAGATGATGAGCTTACTGCGGCATCTGGCCGGCGCCGAGGTTGGGAGGGTCGTTGGCGCCGCCGTCGAACGTGCCCGTCGCGTCCCGGCCGGCCGTGCTGTACGCCCTGCGAGAGAGAGAGAGAGAGAGAGAGAGAGAGAGAGAGAGAGACTCAGTCACACCGCCGCTGAACGAGCGTAGGACCGGCACAAAGCGGCAGCGCCCCCCTACGCCAGGCCCACAAGACGTCGAGGAACGAGCGCGACTCACGCATACGCCGGCTCGCCGTCCTGCGCCGCGACGCCCGCGCCCTGCTCATCGCCAACGGTCGCGTGGTCGCTCGTGAGGCGGTCGACGCCGCCCGTGACGCCGAGCGAGTCGCCGACGTCGGGCACGAGCGAGTCGGCGCCCGCGGGCTGGTTCTCGGCGACGGCGGGCGGCTGGGCCTGCGATTGGGCGGTCGTCGAGGTGGTGGCGGCGGTCGAGGACGAGGTCGCCGAGCTGTCGGTGCCTGTCGAGAGCGAGGGTCAGCGAGGAGGCGGGCGAGCGAGGAGTCTAGTGGGGGGAGGGAGGGCGAGGACGCACTCGTGTACTGGTTGACGAGGTTCTTGCCCTGGTCGACGATCTGCGTAGGGAGCGTGAGGTCAGCCTGTGCTCCTTGTCGAGACAGTAGAGAGGCGGGCACACCTTGTTGATGGTGTCCATGCTGGCGAGAGGCGTTCGAGGTGGGGGAGGGGGAGGCTGCGCGCGGGAACAGGGTCAGCGGGTGCTCGAGCGTGTGAGGGGGTCAGTGAGCAACGCTCACAGTGGGTGCGAGTGCTCTGGAGTGAAGGGCGGGAGGGAGAGCAGCCAGCGCGCCCCGCAACTCCGACGGTCGACGAGAGGTGACGACACCGCGGCTCGACCTCTCCACACCCTCCAAGCGGGACTGACAGTAGTACAAGACTGTGCTAAGTTGCTAAGGTGACCAGCTCGCGGAAGTACAGGTTCCTGCGAGGCGAGACGAGACGACGGCCGGCGAGAACTGATGAAGACGAGCGAGAGCTCTCGTGCGACGACGATAACGCAAGCTGCGTGATGGAAGGCTTGTATACGCTGTTAACACGACTCTCAGCAGCTTCTGCGCCCCAGAGCGTCACTTGCGAGACGAGAGCTGGACCCGCTCCGCGTCGTTGTCGTCGCGAGGCGGTGCTGCTTCCTCCTCGACCAAACTGCTCCTCGCGACCGAACCTGCGCCGCTCAGCATGGTCCACCTCCAGCTCACTCCGGCCCTGCACGCCCGCCTTGAAGCGCTCGCCCCGCGGCTGCCCCTCGAGCTGAGGGACCGCGTCGCCTCGCACCTCGACCTCGCCAGCAACGAGGACGGCGACCACACCTCCAGCACGACCGACACCCTCGAGCGGAGCACCTTCGCCATCGCCGACGCGCCGTCTCGCACCATCCCGCACGAGCTGCTCGTCGCCGTGTCGACCTGGGCTCAGGACGCCCGCCCCGACGACCGAGGTGCGCTCTCCTTTCGCTCGCCTCTTCCCAGTCGCAGAGCTGACCTCGAGCTGCCACAGACGACTACCGCCTCGCGAGCCTGCTGCGCCTCACCGACGTACACGCCCCGCCGCCAGCTCCTCGGGTCAAGGTGCTCCCTCCCTCTCGCGCTTCAGCTTCGCTCTCTCTACGAGCCGAGCCGAGCTGATGCGCGTCTTGATCCCGGCCGCACAGTCCCCCGAGCTGGTCGCCATCCTCTCGTCGATCCAGCTCTCGCAAGACCGCCTCGCCTACGCCTCGCTCACCTCGCTCCTCCCCGCGCCGCACCCCTCGCTCGTCCCGCTCCACGCCGACGCCGCCGCGCACGCCGGGCGGCCCAAGAGCCCCGCAGAGGAGTGGACCGAGATCAGGAGGGAGCTGAGCGCCATCGTCAACGTCGGCGCGAGCATGGCGGCGGTTGCGGCGGCGGTTTGGTGGGTCAGCTTCGGGTTCAGCTACCTCGAGGTTCGCTCCTCCTCTCTCATCGCCTCTGTTTCAACCACGAGCTCCAGCCTGACGCCTCGCACCCGCACGCACGCACGCAGCGCATCGCCCTCTCGTTCCTCGGCGCGCTCGTCATCGCCGCCGTCGAGGCGTTCCTCTACTACCGCTTCTTCACGCGCGCGGCGCGCGCAGAGCCGGTGCAGCCGCCTCGATCGAGCGCTCGAGCTCCGGCGGCGAGGGGAGCAGGAGCGGGACGGGCTGCGGGAGGGCTGCGCGGGCAAGATGCGGTGGCGAGCAAAGGCGCGAAGCAGCAGTGAGCTCGCGCGTGCTCTGCTCTCTCGCTCTCTGCAACCTCGGCCGTTTCGTAGAGGGTACTGCTCTATCGTTACAACATGCCTCTGCGAGTACGTGCCCGGGCAGGAGAGAGAGAGAGAAAATGCGAGAGGGCGAGGTGTGCGAGAAGAAGGGCGAGAGGCCGGCCGGCCCGTCAGACCTGCTGGTTCTTGCGCGTCAGGGTGAGGTTGTCGAGGAAGCCCTGGAGCTGCTCGTCGTCCATCTTGATGCTGTGTGTCTCTCGCCCGTCAGATCCAGCTCGAGCGGACCGAGAGCGGGCCCGGCACGAGCGAGTGACGAAAGCGCGCGACGCACCTCGGGATGAGCGCCTTGGCCTCTTCTGCCTCCATCGGACACAGGTTCACGAGCTGAACCTGCTCGTAGAACTGGAAGTTCTCCTCGGGGACATCGCTGCGGGCGGGCGAAGGAGGCGGAGGGGTGTCAGCTGGACCGGTCGAGGCATGGCGCGGAGGGGGCGGGCGGAGAGCGGCGAGCGCACCTGCGGGCTTGTTGCGCGATCTCCGGGTCGGGGAACCGGGCGAAGGTCGAGACGTAGTCCTTGGTCTTGTTGAACACGCTGCGAGCGGATCGGGTCGCGAGGAGGGAGGAGGCGAGCGTCAGCTCACGAGCTGGAGCTTCGACAGCGCGCGCGCGCGCTCAAGCTACATTGCTCGAGCACCCCGAGCGCATCAACGCACGCAAGAGAGAGGCGACGCACGGGTTGTCCGGGATGGCCTTGCCCTCCGCCTGCGCCGTCATCTCGGTTACCTCGATTAGCACCTTGACGTCGCTGATAGTGAGCATGTGTCGCAGCGTGTCCTCGTCGTTGAAGCCTGCGCGCAGTGTAGCCGTCCGTCAGCTGTGCGAGCGCGAGAACGGGGCGAGAGCACGGCGGGGAGATGAGGATGAGGACAGGGACGGGGACGCACCAGAGGGGAACTTGAGCTGGCTCGCATCCTCGTCGTCGGGCTTGTTGCGCTCAGTGACGCGCGACATCCTGGCCTGCTGGTAAAGGCGAGTGAGGAGGCGAGGAGAGCTGCAGGCGGACCATGTTCGCCTCCTCAAGCTCTCGTGCTTTCCTCTTGCTGCGTACCTGACAGGCGCAGTCCAGTGCTGTAGTTTCTTCAAGTACACCCGAGGTGGTCTGGTCTCGCCCGGCGGAGGTGTTGCGACGTGCTCCTCCTCGACGACGAGCCTCATCTGCTGAGAGCCGCTGTCCTCCCACCTGCTTGCTAGAGCTGCTGTACGCTCGTTGATAGGCCCGAGAGCTTTGCTCGCTATAGCTCGAGCTTGACCAACGCTGCCTCTTGAGCCTGCCGCGCCCGCTTGCTCTCGACTCGCGCTCGCGCAGGCTCTCGCAAGTCGCTCGAACACAGCAAAGGTTCCACTGCACGGCCAGATAAAGAGAAGGAGTGTCGAGGACGTCGGCATGTACATGGAGGGGAAGGAGTATGGAAGGAGGGGACGGCCGAGGGGAGAAAGAGGAGAGGGGGAGGGACGAGGGGGAGGGGAAGGGACGACGGTGCGCGCTCGAGAGCCGGCTTCGTGCCGTCTCAGTGCTGCAGCTTGGCGCGACGGAGCGAGAGGAGCAGGGCGAGGTCGTAGACGATCTTGATGGCGCCGCTGATGACGAAGACCCACCTGAACTTGCCGATGCTGATGAGGCGGCCGGTGACGAACGGGCCCGGCGCCGCGGCGAGCGTACGGCAGACGTCGACGACGCCGAGAAGGCGAGTGCGAGACTGCTTGGCGACCATCGCAGAGAGGAGCGCACCCTGCGAGCGAAGGAGGAGGCGTCAGACCAGGCTCGAGCGCGATCGCCGGCTTGCTGCAGACGCACCCTGATGCTCGAGTCCATCGACGAGATGCACGTGCGAGCGACGTAGAGCCCGATGACGGACGGCAGCGTCGGCGCAAAGGCCATAGCGCCCGTGAGGACCTGCGCCGGAACTGCGAGAGGAAGTCGGGGTCAGTGCACGGTCCCCGAGTTGCGCAGGCACAGCAAGGGAGAGAAAGAGAGAGGGACGCACCGTGAGCCGAGACCATGGTGAGCACGAGGCCGATGCGCTTGGACAGGGCGCCGGCGAGGAGCGAGGTGAAGACGGCGCCGAGGGCCGACCCGGCGAGGACGGTCGAGATGGTCGAGATCGAGGCGTGGTAGATCGACTTGAAGTAGAGCGACACGTACGACGCCGGCGTGAGGGAGGAGGCGAACGAGTCGACCGAGAAGAGGGCGACGACGACGAGGAGGCGGACGAGCGGGAGGGACGAGGCCGACTGGGTCGAGGCGTGCGGCATGTCGAGCTTGGTCGACGGGTCGACGACGTGCGGCGTCGTACTGGACGTGCGACCGACGAGAGGGCGTCCAGGAACGGCGAGGAGCGGCGACTGCTCGGTGGGCGTCCCGGTGAGCGTCTCGTCGTCCGACTCGTCGTGCGCGCCGGCGCCGCCTCGCACAGGGAACGGCGGGTGGTTGAGCTCGGCGTAGGGCGTCATGGCGAGGCTGAGGACGATCTTGACGAGGGCGATGGCGCCGTACGAGGCGAAGATGAACCGGTAGTTTCGTGCGTCGAGTTCTCGCGCTCGAGCGCCGTCACGAGCGAGCCCGAGGCGACCGAGCCGAGCGCGAGGCCGACAAAGCCGAGGATCTGATAGTACATGAGCGCCTGCGAGAGGAAAGGGTGAGCGCTGCTCGAGAAGAGCTTGTGAGGGTCCGAGCGAGAGGGGACGCACGAAGACACGGTCCTCGGGCTGGACGAGCTGGCTCAGAGTGCCGATCTCGACGGCGCTGAAGGGCCCGACCTCGTTGCCCGACCTGCACGCGCGCTTGGTACATCGTCAGCTCTGCGCAGGGATGACCTGCGCGAGCGAGGGCGGGGGACGCACGGAGAGATGACCCCGAACGTCGCCGCGAGGAGCAGGACCGTGTAGTTCCTCGACAGGTAGAAGGCGAACTGCGAGCGGAGCGTCGCGCGTCAGTCTAGGATCGTCTGCATCGAGCAGTGAGAGGAGGAGAGCGACGCACCCCGCTGCAGGCCATGAGCGCGCTCCCCAGGGCGAGAACCCTCCTCCTCCCGACCCCGTCCGCGACCCAGGACACGCCCAAGGACAGCACGACGTCACCGAGGAGGGTGAAGGTGAGGAACAGGCCCGCCGAACGATCGGAGAAGCCGCAGAGGTTGAGATACAGGACGAGGAGCGGTGCGACGGCGCCGAACCTGCGTCGGGCGGGTGCGAGGTCAGCTCTCGTCCGAGGAATGAAGAGGTGCAAGGGAGGGAAAGAGAGACGTACCCGATCATGCGAATGAACCTGCTCGTGATCAAGAGCGCGACGTCGCGCGGCGAGTGCGCGCGAGCGAGAGCTGCGAAGCCGAGCTCCTCGCTGAGGCGGCTCGAGACGGTCGCCATGTCGAGGTTGAGGAGAACGAAGCTCCGTCGTCGACTGAGTAGCAAGGCGGTCGAGAGGACGAGAAGCCGAGAGGCCGAAGAGAAGCTGAAGGCGAGCGTTCGGGAAGCGAACGTCCGGCGAGAGGACGGACGATGGCGGCGCAGCTCGATGCTCGGTGCCACGCGAGGGCTGGTGCCCGGCCCGAGAGGTAGCGTCGAGGCAAGCAGCTTTTCAAAGCGGAGAAGGCGACGAGGCGGCCGAGAGACGGGGACGACGCCGAGGGAGCGGTGCGTGCGTGACGAGGTCTCCTGTCCGTGTCCTCGGACCGATCGCACGGACCGGACTCTTCTCGTCAACAGAGCTTGCGCCTTATCGTCCATCTAGTTAGTGCTCTAGAGGCGCGCTCTTGAAAAGTGCGAGAAGTACGATGTCGTCTGGGCGAGGAGGAAGAGAGGAAGGTGAACCGAGAGGAGGGGGGAGAAGGGCGAGGTCAGCGGAAACAGGTCTCGAGCCGGCGCAGTCGACAGCAGCACGAGGAGGAGGACATACAGATGATCTTGATCCCGCCCATGAGGGCGATGGCGAGGCGCATGTGCCCGAGGCTCGCGAGGCCGAGCGAGAGCGTCGGTCCCGGCGTCGAGGCGAGCGTCTTGCACACGTTGACGACTGCGGTGAGAGGCCAACCGTCAGCACGTGCAGCTCTTGCGCTTCTTGGTGTCTGAGCTGAGCGAGGAGGAAGAGCACGAACTGCCGAGGAACTTGGTGCGAGACCTGGGTGGGACGACGGCGGAGAGGAAGGCGCCTGCGCGAGCAACAAGCCAGAGTCAGCGGGCAGTCCCTTGTCTTCTCCTTCGCGCTCAACGTCGAGGAGCGGGAGAGACGTACCTCGCACCGATGCGTCCATCGAGGCGATGCAGGCCCGGGCGAGGAGGAAGGTGAGGGCGAGCGGCAGGGTCGGGGCGAGGCCGAGGGCGATCGTGAAGAGCTGCGCCGGTATCTGCAGAGGCGTACATCGTCAGAACGTGCACTCGGAGCCTCGAGCTGGTTTGAGGAAGGGAGCAGGGCACGCACATGGGTGCAGACCATCGTTGGCACGACGCCGAGCCGCTTGGCGATCGAGCCCGCCGCGAGCTGCGAAACGCAGGTCACGACCGACGTGACCGAGAAGATCGAGGCGATGAGGGCGACCGGTGCGGCGAACGTCTCGCGCAGGAAGTAGGCGATGAACGAGCCGGGGCCGAGGGACGAGGCGAAGGCGTCGAGCGAGAAGATGGCGCACAGGATGGTGAGGCGAGCGAGAGGAAGGCGTGCAGGTAGAGTAGGGACCTCGGATGGCGGGTCGAGGAGGGCCGAGGCGGTCGAGGCGGCCGTCTGGTGCTGCAGGAGCGGCTGCCGCTCGTTGTCGACCTCGGCGGGGCGAGCCGACGCCGGCTTTGGCGGCACAGGCGCGTGATCGACCTCGGCGTGGGCGCTCAGCGCGAGCGACATGACGACCTTGACGGCCGCCGCGACGGCGTAGAGGAGGAAGACGGCTTTGTACGCGACGAGAGCTGGTTTGCCCGCGCGGGTAAGGCTCGACACGATGACGCCCGTGAGGACGCTGCCGGTCCCCATGCCCGCGTAGCCGACGACCTGGTACCACATGAGGAGCTGCGACGGTGAAAGGCGTCAGCAAGTCGGCGTCGAGCGGTTGAGGGGAAGGGGGAGGGGGAGGGGGAGACGCACCGAGACCCGGCCGTCCTGCTCCGTCAGCTGGCTGAGCATCGCCTCCTCGAGTGCCGCGAAGGGCCCAGTCTCGTTGCCCGTTGTCGAGATGACGCCCACGATTGCCGCGACGAGGAGGACCACGAAGGTGGACGAGAGGAAGAAGGCGATGCCGGACGCGCACATGAGGGCCGACCCGAGCGCCAACATCCTGCGCCGCCCGAGCATGTCGGCGGTCTGGGTGACGAACAAGGACAGGACGACGTCGCCGAGGAGGGTCGCCGTGAGGAAGAAGCCGACGGCGCGCTCTGGAATGGCGAGCGCTCGCAGGTGGATGAGGAGGATCGGGGCGACGGCACCAAAGCTGCGCGCGGGGAGCAGGGAGTCAGCAGGGTAGCTCTTCCACGGTCGCGTATGACATGCTGCACAGCGCAGGAGAGACCTGGACGCACCCGAGGAGTCGGACGAAGCGCTGAGAGATGATGAGGCCAACGTCGCGCGGCGAGCGCGAGTCGCGGATGTGGTGCAGGCCCAGCTCGTCGTGGAGGATGCTGAGGGCCCTCATGGTCTCGGCAAGGGCGTGTGGTCGAAGGGCGAGC
>ERZ794949.359-NODE-359-length-15042-cov-150.139855_pt1 | contig 15042 bp, 12 predicted proteins | sample MGYA00511363_ERZ794949 | MGnify/ENA primary metagenome ERZ794949 (study PRJEB30137, sample SAMN04331402) | food metagenome | isolation source: T1 must sample point D1 replicate B | place: Australia: South Australia ...
TGTTAAGATTTATATATGAATGATTTAAAACACACATTTATTACAAGAAAAAAAAATGAAATACTAAGAAGCTTGTAATTCATTACAGTTAGATCAAAGATTCGGAGTTGTTCATTAGTCTTATTTCTCCCTATGCGTAATCACACATATATGTACTATTTTTTTTTTTCGCTGGCCTACTTGATTCGTAATTGGATTTTTCACTTTTCTTAGTATTATACTGAGAACAGAAGGTGTTAAAGCCAATAGATTTTGTATAGCAAAAGCACCGTCAGCAAGCAATGCTAAGAAAATTAACATCAACCAAGGTAATCAAAAGATTGAATACCTTTGAAGGCTCAACTACGCTCCCCAAGCGTTTTCAAGATCTCACGACCAACGGTACGATGAAAAACCAAGAAGCAAGCTCAAGGAAATTGATGCCAGAGTTCAAAAATATCCCTGATATAATCAAAAACAGCGCAAACATACCTACGAAGATTCTTAAGGAGATAAACATTTTGAGCAAGCCGCCGATTTTACCTGAACAAGACGAATGTTGTGGGTCAGGCTGCGAAGACAGCTGTGTTTTAGTTATTTATTATAAAGATTTCAAGGAATGGAAAACCAAAAGACATGACTTAATGGATTATTTAATGAAAGATGAAGTTGATGGTGGCATTAACAAGAAAGAATTTGATGCAATAGTTAGTTACTTGGGTATAAAGCAACAAATAGCCGATGAAGAGAAGGAAAACACTATAAACAAGATAGTTTGGCCACCTAAATTGAAAGCTAATGAATGGGAGTCACCACCACTTAAAATTATAGAAAAAAAGGATGTTTTGAGTAAAGAAGAGCAAATAGAACAAGATTTGGAAAGTAAAGTTCCTGTGGATATCTTGCAATTCGATAAACTTCAACAGAAATTGAAGGCTAAAAAGGCCCTTTCAAAATGAGATTCTACGTTATAGATACACTGTTTTGTCATTTTGATTACCACTTAGTTGTTTTATATATATGATCCATAAAGACTAATAACAGTCCATTGCTGTATCGGTGATATCCGATAAGACCTCTTTTAGTTATGCTTATCGTAAAGTCCGTTTTTTTTTTTTGTTTTTCCTTCTTAAAGAAACCCATATATAAAGTAAATAAAGCAACCAAGTGAATCATTTAAAAGCTAAGATTAACACCAGTGAACTAGATTATGTTTCAAGGCAACAAAGTATACCAAGCCAAAAAGGCTACACCTGAAAATTTTGCAAAGTTTGGGCATGTCATCCATACAAATAACATTCCAACAGGTGAATCATCCACTATACAAGCAAACCAGGGAACTGCAATAAAGCAAGAGCATTTAGGTACTATAGTGAATGGATTTCCAAGTGGGGTTGAAAATCAATTAAATATCCATATATTTAATTGTATTCCTCGTGCATTGATATCTTCTAAAGACTCATCGAAATCTTTATTTGAATGTAAAATCATGGAAAAACACCCATACTCATCACAAATGTTTATGCCCAATACCAATGTCTATATAGAAGACAGCTACTTAGTTATAGTCTCTTTAGATGATGGAGCTGTTGAAGGTTTTATCTTTAGCTCAGATCAAGGTGTAGTTTATAACAAAGGGGTTTGGCATTCTCCAATGTGTAACATTTCTAAAGATACAGTATCATTTGTGGTTCTTATCAATGAGACTGGGTGCCCTGACAAAAAAGACTGGAATTGTGTAGAAGTTGATAGTGATTTTAAGATAGAGTTCTGATTCGTATATACCATGCTTATATGGATATTGGAATGTGCACTTCCACACCAGGAATACTTTTTTTTTGAATCTCAACAGTTTTGTTTGTGTTTTCCACATCACTAAAGTCATCGTCCTCTTTGTCTGCTTCATTTTCTTTTATTAGTTTGTTGTAAACGTCAACTTTTCTGGTGTATATTTTGATGTTATTGGAAATGTTGTCATCTAAATATTCCATCACAAGATTGGCTATTTTCAAAGTAAGTGTAATGTTTTTTCCCATGCCCTTTATTATATAAAACTTTTTATTATTGCTATTGCTTCTTTTTATGAATTTGAGTCTCTTTAAGATCATTTTATATGCAGGAATTACTTTCATTTGTGATTTCACCAGATAAGTCAGTTTATTGTTGTGATTTGAATCTATTTTCTTTATGGTATGACCTTTTTCAAAGGTGATTGCTGTTTCGCTCATTATATCGATGGTGCTGACTTTTGTTTGGTGTTTGATGCTTGAATATAATTGATGAAATGGTGAAAAAGAAACATCATGGCGATGCAACGGATGAAGAAGCTGTGCTTCAATTTAGTCACGTGCGCTACTTGGTAGAATATTTACCCTAATTTAAGCTAGTCACGTGTTTTCTATTTTTTGCCTTCTTATGTTTTTGGTTAATCACGTGTTATAAACCCAATTGGCTGCTATATTTTTCAAAAAAAGCTATGTTTACATTTAAAAGCCAACAATATAATATCAAATAATCAAAAACGTAAACATAGTTTAAAAATTGAAGAGAAAAAAAATGATACTTTTATTTCCTCGGGTATCTATAATCTCATTAAGTTTGATTTCGCATATAGGATTAATATTAATAAAAATCGTTAACAGAATCAAGGACGGAGAAATTTTCCTTTTTGAGACAACTTTAAAACCAAGATCAATCGTATTCTTTAATAATGGCAGCACTTTTTCTTTCAAGCCTTAAAGATTTAGATTACTCCGAAGAGTATATTTTTGATATTTTGCAGTCTTATAGCAAATCAGATTTCCCCAATGACTCTTTAAAACATAAGAAATCTATTGGGATTGTAGGATTTGGTGCTATGGGGAAGCTATACACCCAAAAACTAGCATCTGAATCATATACAGTGAATGTATGTGATACCATAGAGAACTACGAAAAAAACTCGATATATGTGAGTACTTCAACAAATAGAGAATTCATAAAATTATGTAAAAATGCACAAGAAGTTATTATGAACAGCGATTACATAATGTTTTGCACAGAAGCACACATCATCACAGATATACTTGAGAACATAAAAGACAAAACAGTATTTAGGAATAAAACAATTGGTGGACAAGCAAGCTCTAAAAGCAAAGAAGTCCTTTGTTTTTTACAATTCAAAAAAAAGAATAAGTTAAGTGATTTAAATATCATCTGCTTACATAACATGCACGGCCCAAATGTTCCCAGTAAAAACCAGAATCTAGCAATAATTCCTGTATCAATAAACAGCACAACGGATCTTCATTTTGTAGATGATTTCACAGATGTATTTGAAAGTCGAAAACATTACATGACTTTTTTGCAACACGACAAAACCACGGCTAATACACAAGGGTTGACACACTGTGTGTTCATAAATATGGGACGAGCATGGTTTAATATGGGAAAATATCCATGGCTATATGATTCCAACAATACAAATCCATTAGAAGTTGTCAAAGTTAACTTGACTTTCAGAATCTTTGGGAACAACTCGCATATCTATTCAAATTTGGCTATAATGAATCCTTTTAGTAAAAACTACATTAAGTTATTTGGAGAAAATGTACAAAAAATTAATGAAAGAATAGAAAGCCAAGAGGATGGAGACTTACTGTTTTGTGAGTTTAAAGAGATGTTTTCACAGGTCTTTGATAAAGATGTGAATTACTTTTCTTTACTAGGCATCGATGATACACCAGTACCTTACGATAATGATGAAAATACACATCTTTCATTATTAGCTTTACTAAAAACTTGGCACGACTGCCATATAGATCCTATAAAAGACATGCAATTGGGAACGCCTTTGTATAAGTTGCTTTTACAGGCCGTAATTAAATTATTTTTCAATGAGCCTTTACTCCAGGTTGCAACAAAAAGTATCAAATATTCTGAAGATGATAAAATGTATGTTTCATCTGTTTTACAATATGCCGATAACATCATGAATGAAGACAGACTAAATTTTGATAAAGATTTTGTTCAAGTTGTTGAGTTTTTCAAGGGTGATGAAATGGAACAGGTTAAACAAAAAGCTCAAGATATGATTTTAAAACTCAAATAGCACATTAGGCTTATTAATTTCCTTTTATATAATTCTTTATAACTGTAGCTAAATCAAAATTCTTTGCAGAACTTCCTTCTTTTTAATAATTGATTGTAATATATTTCACATTCATCTTTTGTCTCTTCACTCGAACTATCATGCCTATGTTTTTTATTGTTCTTCTTGCTTAACTTGCTTATATTATCTACAACATCTTTGATACTAAAATTTTCCGTGGAAGGTTTATATGGATCGTATTTGAAAAACAAGGTTTCCGGTTTGCCCTGGTTCAAATGACTACATTTTATTTGTACAGTATCGTCATCCATGTATTTTATGTATATTTCACCTTTCTGTATACTAGGCAGAATGCTATAATCATATCTTAAAATGTTGTCTTCATGAACTTCTACTTTTATGAAATTTTCCAGCGACGAGTCTCTTTCAAACTGGTAATATTGTCTTAGCAAATTCAAATGGAACGAATTGGCCATATATATGTGTAATTTTCTCCTTTGGTTTTATACATTTAGTCTTTGTAAAAAGTTGATGCTTTTTAATAAGTAGAAATATGGGACACTTAGTTAGAACGGGATATAACGTGTATTTTGTGTGTAACACACACACATTTCTTTAAATCCGAAAAAAAAATCATAGAAGCTCACCAAGCTCCGTTTTCATAGCTATATACTAAGTTTTTTTCAGCTTAACCAACGTAGAGTTCAATATTAATATTGATTTGAACCAGTAGCAAAGAAATAACCAAGTCAACATGTTTAAGTGTAATAAAGTATTGTATGATGCAAACTTAGTAGAGGTTTTGAAAAAGAGAAATCTGATTCTTCAAAGTACTAAAAAAGTCATCACAGATAAATCGAATTTAACTTTATATACAGGAGCAGACCCAACAGCCAAGTCACTTCATTTAGGTAATCTTGTTCCTTTGCTTTTATCTCTTCATTTGAATTTGAACAACAACAACTTGATACTATTATCCGGAGGAGCTACTGGTGTATTAGGAGATCCTACTTTTAAGGTTAGTGAACGTGAAAAAAAGGATTTAAATCAATTGGAACAAAACAGACAAGCTATAGCAAATCAACAAGAAAGGTTTTTTCAGAATGCTATAAAATACTACAATGAATTGAAAGCTGAGAATTCAGTTTATGGTATAAAAACAGCAAAAGATATTGGGAATAGAAAATACGTTAACAATCTTGATTGGTTTGGAAATGTTAACCTACTGCAATTTCTACACGAATATGGTTCAAATTTCAAAATCAAGGAGTTGTTAAGTAAGGATTCTGTAAAACAAAGATTGAATCACAATACATCTAATGGTGGTATGGATGGGTCTTTATCAATTAAAGAATTCTTTTACCAAGTTCTTCAAGGTTATGATTTTTACCATTTATACAAGACTGAACATTGCTTAGGACAAATTGGAGGAAACGATCAATGGGGAAACATGACTTCGGGTTTGGAATTCATGAGAAGACAAGCTGATGTCAAAAACGATGATTACAAATTTATTTTGTCAACCCCATTATTAATTGATAGTGCAGGAAAGAAGTTTGGTAAGTCAGAGGGAAATGCTTTATTCTTAAATCCCAAAATGACATCGATTTTTGAAATTTATCAATACTTCATTAATGTCATGGATGAAGACATTGAGAGATTTTTGAAGATCTTCACACTTCTGTCTAACGAAAATATTGCTCAAATTATGGAAACTATTAACCAAGATAGATCTAAAAAAATTGGCCATAAAATTCTAGCTGAGAATGTAGTTCATTTGATCCATGGTAAAGAATACTTACCTCTTTGTGAGGAATTATCTCACTTGCTCTTTAAGCAAAAAGTACTGCTGCAGTACTTAATAGATCATAAAGAGGAAGCAGATATTTTTGACAAGTTCAAAGCCATCTACAACTTCAAAAAATTATCCAAAAACGACAATTCTGATATGCACGATGTCATAAAGATGCTAGAGCCTTCAATGGCGGAAAGAAGCATTCATACTTGTTTAACCGGAGGATTTAAGTACTTCAGTAAGGATGGTGATTTCAAAAGCTTCAAATACGTTAAAGAAGAGAGTTCTTTGACTGAAATTCTTGATAAATGTCAAAAAATCAACGATAAATTTGTCATATTCAAGCTAGGTAAACATTCTATAAAGATTATAGAGATTATATAACGTTGTAAATAGTGAAGTGCCAGTGTATAGCTATGTCCGATTATCGGATATAAGCTTCATAACTAGTAAAAAAAAAATTTGTTGTGTGTTTTCGGCTGTATAAAGTCTCTGTTATTGGCTCTTTTCCCTTTTTACCTAATGAAAATGGGTGTATTATTGATCTCAACAAACATTCACATCACAGAGTAACAGATACCAAAGAGAAACAAAGCAGAACTACAATCAATAATACATAAAATAAAAATGGGACAGTTATTTTCTTCCATGTTTGACAAGCTATTTAACATCAACAAGGACTTCAGAATTCTTATCTTAGGTCTTGATGGTGCCGGTAAAACATCCATTCTATACAGATTACAGATTGGAGACATTATTACAACAAAACCAACTATAGGATTTAATGTAGAAACTATAAATTATAAGAATATCAAACTTAATGTATGGGATTTGGGTGGTCAAACCTCCATAAGACCATACTGGAGATGTTACTACACAAACACTCAAGGTATCATATTCGTTATAGATTCAACAGATACCGAGAGATTGAACATTGCTAGTACGGAACTAAGAACTATGCTTCAGGAAGATGAATTAAAAGATGCATGTCTTCTAGTTCTATGTAACAAACAAGACTTGCAAACTGCTCAATCTATAGATAAAATCAACGAAGCTTTACAATTGTATGATTTGAAAGATAGAAACTGGTCTATTTTGGGTTGCTCTGCCAAAACTGGTGATGGTATCACCGAGGGTTTGGATTGGTTGATAGATGTTGTTAAAGAAAACAACGTGGAATAATATATATAGTGTATTAAACTTGTGTGTTGCCATAATGACTACTACGCGGTGTTATATCCGTCACCAAAACGTGCACGTTTTTTTTTTTTTTTTTGCTATATTCCTTTAGCGTAGATAATACGAATATAAGCATTTCAATAAATATGTCCCTTTAAATAATAATATATTTGAATTATCGTAGTATTCTACAAAATTCAATGCCTTAAATACCATCCAAAGAGACCATATTCAAAGATTCATCAAGTTAAGTCATGAAGGGGTTTCAAAATAACTTTAAATATGGTCTATTCTATAGGTCTAATATCAAGGTTTTTAATTTCAGAGTTCATTCTCATATAAGATATCTAAGCAATTCAACGAAACCAAATTCTATAAAATTGGTATCAAAACCTTACAACAATAAGTATTCTTTTTTCAAGGTTTCTGCTATATCATGTGTGTCTTTTCTATTGTTATTAGTCTATGAATACAGCCATGATCTTATTGGGAATGATTCAATGTTGGAGCAATTCGAGGTTAATAAACCACAGCTGTTTCCCAAACCAAATTCAGAAACATACATAAAGGGGATTTATGAGCAATCTCTAGCAGAGGAAGCTGAAGCAGAAAAAATTGATAATAATACATCAATTCAGTATTACTCTAAAAAGCTTAAAGAAAAGAATCTATCAGTGAGTGAAAAGTTATGGTACACCTTTTTATACTCTTTTCATAAAACTATCAATGCAAGCACATATGCTTTTGTGCACTATTTGAAAGAACCTTTTTTTGTAACAAAAAGAACTTTACAAATATTATTCATGATCATGATTCCATTGTTATATCACTATAAATTTTCATCTAGTCATGATATATTTTTGAATCATTTGATCAGCACCATTGAAAACAAGGGTGGCCCAACTTTTGTAAAACTTGCCCAATGGGCTAGTAGCAGAACTGATTTATTTTCACAAGAAACTTGTGATCAATTGGGAAAGTTACATTCAATGAACAAAAATCACTCCATGAAGGATACTTTATTGATCCTTTCTACCGATGGAAACAACCAGTATAATGTAGATGAACTAATTAAGACAACAATCAAGAATAATTCAAAGTACACCAACATGTCTGATTCCGAAATTAATGATGATTTGGTTTTGGGTAGTGGTGCCATCGGACAAGTTTACAAAATAGATAATCCAGAAAACAAGAAAAAACCCAAACAAATAGCCATTAAGATCATCCATCCGCATGTCAGAGATTACATTGCAAGAGATTTAACTATTATGAAATTTTTTGGTAATTTATTGAATAAAATTCCTACCTGGGAATGGCTTTCTATACCTGAAGAAGTTGAACAATTCTCTGTTTTCTTAAAGAGTCAATTAGACTTTAGAATTGAGGCTTGTAATATGATCAAATTTGATCAATTGTTTAATGATAACAAGAACGTTTATTTCCCTAATATCTACGCTTCTAAAAAAGACTATTTGATTGAAGAATTGGTTGATGGTGTTTCTTTATCCGATGTTTTAAAACTGAAACAAAAATTGATTAAAAAACCAGGATATTCTGATATTCAGTTTTATTTCAATGACATATCAAACATCTTTGTTCAGTCATTTTTGGATATGCTAATTTTAAAGAACTTTATTCATGCCGATTTGCATCCTGGTAACATTATCATAAGTTTAGATAAAAACAATGAAGAATTTAAAGAATTTGTTGATGACTTGGATAATGCTGATGTAGAAAAATTTCACAAAATATTTAAGAATCAGAAAATTCTCTTGAATTACATAGATACAGGTTTAAGTATACAGCTATCACCTACAAATAGAATTAATTTTATAAACCTATTTGAGCAACTATGTGATTACAACGGTGTAAAAATCGGTAACTTACTAATTGAAAGATCAAAAACCCCAGATACTGTGATCAATAAACCGGATTTCATTGAACAATGTGATAAAATGATGAAAGCTGTCGCCAAGCAAGAATTTACATTAGGAAATTTCTCTATTGGCGAATTGCTTAACGAAATGATGTCCTTGGTAAGATCCCATCATATAAAATTGGAATCGGAGTTTGTTGGTGTTATTGTTGGGCTATTTATTATAGAAGGAGTTAGCAAAAGTTTAGATAAAGATATCAAGTTTTTCGAAGAGTTTGTAAAATACTTAGTAGTCAATTGTTGATTACTTAAAATTATAGAATATCACTTTAATGAAGATTAAGTTAGATTTATTAAGGGAAATAAAAAAAAAAAAATTATGTAGTTGTTATGTGTGGTAGTAGTTGGATATGACAATTACCTTATTTTTTATTATTATTTAAATAAACTAATTTCTTCATGGGATTACAAATTATAGAATACATGTTTACTAACAAATAATTATCAATATGATTTTATCTCAAGTACTATTTAATAACAGAGCTATGCCTAAACTTGCAGAATTTTCAACAGATTACAACAACAGAAAATTGTTAACAGATGGTGACGTAAATAAATGGAATATGGCGAAGTTTGTTGCCAGAATAGAATACAAACAAGAATTTGATAGACTACTGCAAGAAATGTCACCAATACAAATTAATTGAAATTAAAAAAAAAAAAAAAAAAAAAGAAGTAGAAGCAATTATTACATTCAGTTACATTATTATTATTTGTTGTTGTTATATATTTGTTATTTCAATCACTGTCAGGGTTGGTTATTTGCAAACCTTCCAGATTCACATTGTTCATAGTGTCTATGGTAGAAATAGTCTCAGTTCTCAATCTGCTTACATTTCTAGTATAATACGACTTAACTGTATCTGATCTATTTCTCATTTGTCTTTGTGCACTCAATTTGCTTTTTTCTAGATTATGAGAATTATTCGTCGATGCTAAAGAGTTTTCTTGATATCCCTCAGAACCCGGAAGTTGCTGCAAGATAAGTCTTTCTTCTTCATCTATGTCACCCAACCCACTTCCCATCAATCTGTGGTTTCCATCTTTGACTTTACTATGTATACCAAATCCACTGCTTTTGGTTTTTAAAAGCTCAATTGGAGTAGGTTCTTCATTGGACAACAGTTTTTTTTTTACAGTTTTATGCTTGATGTTTTTTGATTTTCTAGGATTTTTCAAAACTGCAGTTTTAGCCTTTAGATCTTCAGCTGGATTCTTTAGCAAATTCAAAGGCAAATCAAATTTAAAAGTTTTCTTCTTTGCAGTTGGATGTTTATGCAGCAATCTGTTGATGTATTTAGATTCTGGAGCCACAAAATGAATACTTGACTCCCCAGTTCTTGTACTCTTTTGATCCATAAGAAATGGTTCTTCAGATAAAGAATCCATGTAATTGCTTTCCTCAGTAGACATGGTTGGAATGCTGTTCTTATGAACAATATCAAAAGATCTGTTTAAACTCTGGTCATCGTTAAAATGTCTATTTTCTGAGTCGTTACCATTGTTTTCAATAGTATATGGCAAGCTAGGAACACTCCCTTGCTCTAACCAAGCACCATCATCCTCACTGTGATACAAAGACTTTACGGCTGAAAGCTGCGAATGCTTTTCTAAGAAACTTGAGTTATCGGAATCAGAATCATCATCGTTTTCATCTAAAGATATACTTTCATTTTCTGGAGTAATATCGGTATAGCGGTCGTCACTATCACTTTCGGCATTAACAACTTTAAGTCCTCCTGAAGTTTCAAATACTATACTGGATACCTCTGAAGCTAAAGAATTTCTTTTAGCTGGATCCATTTGCATTGTAGTATTAGTAGTATCGTGGTTGATGTAGCTTTGAGTAGTAAAGTCCGCACTTTCAGTTTCTGAAATCTTAAAGTCTTCAAGTTCCTCGAGATACTCCTCAAGTTCAGATTTTTCTCTATTGTGTCTTTTGCTGAATTCATTCAAGATGCCTGTTTTCTGAGCAGAAGGCTGTTGAATTTTGTAATTACTTGAAACGACAAAATCATCATTGATAGAATCATCAAATTCTTGTTTTACAAAATTAGAATTGTCGTAAACAGGAGTATCTTCATTCTGATGCATATGCTCACTTGTATCATCAGAGAATTGCGTGGCATCTCCGTTTTCTACAAAATTTGCTGAGTGTGTGTATGAAGGCATATCATCTTCACTATCTGTTTCAGAACTAATTGTATTATCTACACTTACTTCCTCCATAATAGGGTTATTTGTAATAAAGTTGTTGTATCCGGGATCGTTAGTATTCGCAAGACTTTCATAGCCGATGTCTTGACTTTCCCCACTTTCGTAACTTGTATTGGCTGGAGGTTCAGTAATAATATTATTAAAATTTTCTTTAAAACTGGATGTCAGTTTTTTGGCTGGGTACTTCAATGTTGTGGGTGTGTCTACGTACATTGAACTTGTATTATCTGAATATCCTTGTATATTTGAATTTTGATTATATTGAGCATCACCATTAAATTCATCGTTGATATCATATGGTGCTTTGTAGGTTGATTGACTTTCATGTCTCTGTATAGTATCATAAATACTGTTTATGTCTAATGTAGGTGGGGGTGGTCTTTTTGAAAGTATTGATCCACTTGGCTTTAAAGTAGCGTATTGTTGTGTCGATTGTGTGTTTATATTGTTTTCAACAATTTGCTTGCTTTTATATTGACTGCTACTTCTTCTTACCATAGTATCTGGCCTGGACTGTTGCATCGATGACCCACTGTCATTCACGTGCACTACAGAGAACGTTTTAAAAGTCGATGGTTTTGACGCAGCAGCTTCTTTATTGGATGTATTATTTTTGTTGTTGCCGTTTCCCCCACCAAAAAATATAGATCTTCTTTTATTGTTGTTACTGGAAAACATTGGTGTGTGGTTGATGGTTTATATACATATATTGAGTGTATTAATCAAAGATTCTTCACTTTTTAAATGTTTTTAAATACTCCTCTAAATGACATTTCTATGAAGTTTCTAAAAAAAGGATCATTTAATTTGGGGGCGGGATTAACAAATTGTATACATATCGGCGGACATAACAAGTCGTTGTCGGATATAAGAAACCTGAACAAGAAGCCTTGAACTAATACTCACTACACGACTTGTATATACATATATATATATAAATAAAAGAAACGAGTAGTCCTATCTGGTCATCTTCAACATCATGTTCTTTCTGATATCAGTAAGAGTAATCAAAACATCATTAATACCACCTCCAATAGCCAGGACTTTGAATTCTCTTTCCGTAGAATCTCCCAATGCCTTCATTTTGAGTTCGTTCTTGAAGAACACCTTCGTGTCTTGCAAGTTTATGTAAGATACAATCACAATATTTGCAGATGTTTTATTACTGCTTATCAACTCGTTAATGATTGTTGTTGAATACTTCTTTATTGGTAATCTGATAAATATTTTTACAATCTTGTATGGTTTTGTCTTTTTCAAAGTTGTTAATGCAGTCATGTTTTTCGTGATGGTCAATAAAGCGTGTTTATCTAACTCTTCCTCTGTTAGTGTTTCTTCCTCTGGTTCAGAAGCTGTATTTTGAGCTGGTTTCTGCTCTACATGTGGCGTAGATTTTTCTACAGTTATAGACTTTTCTTCAATTGAGGTTTCTGGTAAAGTTTCTGGTTTTTGAGTGGCAACTATAACTGGTTTCTTCAACTTTTCTTTTGTTACTGATAGCCTCTTCTTTTCTTCTAGCCTTTTTCTTCTTTCTTTTTGTTTAGTTAACTTATCAAGTGCTTGTTTTTCTTTCAGTTTGATTGTATTTATTGCTTGTTTTTTATGGCCTTTTAGTAAATCTTTAAGAATACTTTGAACATTAGATGATTTATAGGATAATTCAAGTTCAACTGTTTTTGAGTAATTGTCAGCGTTATCAGCTGTTTCAGCACTTTTAAACAGTCTTTTGAAATCATCCAAAAAGTCTGTCTTTCTCTTGGTGAATTTAATTGCATGAATCAGTGAAATAATACTATCAATATTATTCTTACTTATCTTCAAATTGTATATATCATATCTTGGTGAGAGTATTAACTCACTCATCAAACTTTTTACAATTTTTATTTTGTTATAACGATGAAATGGTTTAGTGAAGTCAGAGTGATAATTGTCAAGCACCAAGTTACATTTAATATACTTTTCGTCCTTATAAAAACCGGTCAATAAAGATATCAATTCATTAGGACTAGTTTTTTTATTTACAAAAATGTAACTTGTATCTTCAATTTTTTGAATATACTTTTCATATTGTGGCAAATGATAAACTTTTGATGGTAATTCTATAAGTATGTTACAATTATTTTTGAAAGGAAGTCTTGCATTTAGTTTGACTTTTTTAAGCTGAACAGAATGAGATGTTTCTTCTAATCTTCTTTTTTTACCGCCAATGGGCAGTTGATGTTTATTCATGACTGCAATTTCTATTCTGATGTATGGGTTTTAACATGCTTCTATAGGGTTTAAAAGAGACTTGACTTGCATTTATATCCTGGAAAAACTAATAGCTATTTAAGCTTTCTAAAATTCAACTAAGCAAAGTCACGTGATTATCAAAAAAGTATTTTCTACATAATATTAACATACTGAGAAATGGCTACATTCAATATGAAAACATGCTAGCTAATCTGATCAATACAAACAATCTATAGCATTCAACCAGAAGAATAACATTACTGAATTCAAATAGACGCAATATTTCCTCAAAAAAAAAAAAAAAAACATAACAAAAACAACAACAAACAAGCTCATTATACAGGTATCTAAAAAAAATATTTTTAATGAACTTGCTTTCATGTTTGTATCAATCGTCCAAAAGATTCTTTTTCTTTATCTTTCTAATAGTGTTTATTTATAATCAATATACAAATTTACAAAGTTTTAACTAATTTCATAACTTCTTCATATTCTTCTTTATATTCGTCACTCTTTCCCTTCTTGTTACTACCCGGAACAATAAATAAGGTGGAAGTAGCTCTCTTGGTATTACATGCATTACCTAAATCACTTTTACTTGGAATAAAAACGTATGGAATGTTATGGTCTTCTAAGAAAACAGGTAAATGGGAAATAACATCGTATGGGAAAACATCACCGGCTAAAACGACTAAACCTTTATTATTGTGTTTAACAGCTTTTATGACTTCTTTGATACCTCTCTTACAATCTTTGGCTTTACTGGACTTTTTAATTAACTTAAGTAGTTTCTTGTTTAATTTTTTATCAGCTAATGGAGTAGAAAATGGGGTAACGAATGGTAATCTTTGTTCGTATAAGGATTTATCTTCTTTGGATTCCTTTTTAGAGTCCTTGACTTCCTTGGTGTGCTTGATGCTCTTAGATGATTCTTTGACTTTAGATGATTTACCCATTATTTACTATATATTATATTAACAATTATGATTGTATGGTCGATGTTACTTCCCTTTCTTTTAATCTTGATATGTTAATATAAACAATTTAACTTTTTAAAACATTATTAATATTTTTTTCTACAGAGAAAAGTTCTAGTATGAAGTTTTACAATTTTCATTCACCCTAGAATGGGCAATGACAAATTTCCTAAAGCGGACCACCCAGCTAAAAAAATAAAAAAACGCAGAAAAAAAGAAATCAAAAAAAAAAAAAAAGAAATGTTAAGCGTGTGAAAAGCAGCTTTATGAGGAGATCATATATCAAATTTCCCAATTGGGGAATAGTCACATGATTGTCATGCTTTAAGATGAAATAACTCCGATATACGGATATAAGTAGATAAGATATAAACATGTTGACCAAAATGGGAGCTGGTTATATTGGCAGACGTTCTTTGTTGAAGGGTATGTGCTAATATATAATAGATCACGTGCATGCAGTGATGTAGAACAGATAATATATAATAGATCACGTGCATGCAATAATGTAGAACAGATAATATGACCTATCAAGGCGTGCTCTTTGAGCCAACTGTTTTACTTACCAAATCTCTTCAGTTCCCAGTATCTCACAGGTGGGTATACTATAAAGGATACACCCATGGATAGCCAC
>ERZ794949.362-NODE-362-length-14972-cov-124.370517_pt1 | contig 14972 bp, 9 predicted proteins | sample MGYA00511363_ERZ794949 | MGnify/ENA primary metagenome ERZ794949 (study PRJEB30137, sample SAMN04331402) | food metagenome | isolation source: T1 must sample point D1 replicate B | place: Australia: South Australia ...
CTGTCTTCTTCTTCTGAAGATGATTCAGAAGAAGACGACGACGAAGCATCACCGCCTTCTAATTCTTTAAGTTGCTTCCATTCTTCTTTGGTTAAATCATCTTCATCAAATTCATCAAAATCATCAGAGTTTAGAGAATCATCGGTGGGTATATCAAGTTCTTCAGATTCTTTCTTTATTTCTATTCTTGGTTCGGCTTTAGGCAATGGTTTCTTATTGACATTGTTAGTATTGATATTTTTTGATTTATTGTTATTTAATTTTCTCTTTTTATCATCTCTTTCAAATTTTCTTCTTTCTTTTCTTGTCATTCTTCCTTTAGCATTGTTCTGATATTTTCTCTTTCTTGAGTATGGTAAACTTCCATTATTATTGTTGTTGTCAGATGTGCCTGTTATTTCAGTCATCAAAGACTTCGGCAACTGAATATGCTTTCCCTTATTACCGGTGCTCATGCTGTATGGTATTTTTTCCTGTTCTAAGGATAGGTTGATTTGGGGAAGAGAAGTTCACTGCTATTTTAAAATTTATAATTACTTTGAAAAATTCACAGAGAGATGAGAAAACAGCTTCATTTTAGGAAATTTTACACGTTATGATTGTTTTGAACAAAAAAAAAAAAAAAAAAAAAGAAACGTTCAAAGTTATTTTGGTATTTAAAAACCTCCACACGTGACTTAATTAGAAGTCATAAAACTACTAAAGATCATTTAATTAAATAACATTTCATTATATCTCACTAATTATATAAATCATATACCAGTTATAATTACATTGTTTCAGCTATTGAGACACTAGAGTAACCTTTCTTTCCAGCCATGTAGTCAACAGATTCAATGCTCTTTTTCAATATAGAAATCAACATCTTGTACTCTGGGTAGTCGTCAGCTTTACCACCAAATTTGATGAAGTCTCTGACAATAATAGGTTGAATATTTTTAATTCTGAAGTACTTAATATCAACTTTGGACAAGGAGGTCTTAAGCTTCATGTTTGTGATCTTACCTGTAGAAACAGATAAGTTGAATGAATTGAACAAGTAGTTGACTAACAAATCAGTATTTAAATATTGAATACAAGTTAACCCATTAACCAAAGAATGTTCACCTTCTTTATAATCGGTTACCAAATTTAAGTTCAAATGGGCTTGAATACTAGTTTTCAAAAATTCACTTAATTCATAACACTTTGTGTAATAAATATCCAAGTTGGTGTTGATGAAAGAAATCAAAGCTTCCTCAAAACCTAGTAACAATACTTTGGAAACTTTGACCAATGCATTGTCTATTTCATCATTGCCCTCAACCTTCAAGTTACTTTGTAAGTCAAAGTCTTCATCATAAGATTCAATCAACTTCCATGATTTGATATAACTCTTTAAGTTTGCCAATTTAGAGACATGATAGTCACCGACATCATTTAAAATGTTCAAATATTCAATGAATCTGTCGGAAAAACAACCAAAAGTCATACCTTGAGGACCATTCAAGTCATTAGAATCATCAAATACCAAATCGAATGGATAATCAACTAAGTTCATTGGCTCAGAAGAAATAGCACCATTACAATCCATTACCAACAAGGAATCTGGGGAGTATTGCTTGATAAAGTTGTAGGTTTCGTCAATGGAGATTTTCACACCAATGGATTCATCAACATAAGTGAAGCAAATAATTTTATACTTGTTGCTGGTGATCAAAAACTTTAACTGGTCCAAATCAAACTTGTTTGTACCTATGTTTGAAAACATAACATCAACGGATTTGTTTTCAAAAGCTTGTAAGAATTTGTTACTGTTCAAACCAGTGTACAAAACCAATACATTGGAGTTGTTTGTTTGATTGTTGACATTGTTTGAAATTACATTCAATTTCAACATATCATAAATGGAGTTGTTGTCTAATATGAATGATTGGTAATTGGCATTAGAAGGATTCAAGTAAAATGCCTTGTAAACATTTTGCAACACATTTTTATAGGCCAAATAATAGCTTTGTAAAGTCATCACTTGATTAGTTTTGTTGTACATAGCTTCCAAAGTGGAATCAGAAACTAAGTTTTCATTACCATCGTCAATAGGTAACATGTTTGGGAATTTTATAGGAGCAAGGGTGTTATAAGTAGAACCAGATTGAGCTCTGGTCATCATAGATGGCTGTTGTCCAAAAACATTTTGTAAGGAAGGTGTGGAAGCCATGGAAACGTTGTCTTCTTGGGAAGGATTGTTCAAATGTAGCTTTTTCATATTCTTAGAAGCTAAGTTTCCTAAGGAAAGATCACTTTGATCGATTTCATAGTCATTGTTCATCATTGTAAGTTGTTTATATAGTTGAGGTTATTTTGGTTTGTCTATTGGTTTTTGATTCATAAATCTTTCATATAGTCATAATAAACCAATAATAACCACAGCAAATATACAATATATAAAAAAAACTTTGACTCACAACTGTAAATAGAGAATCATTGAAGAATGATTAATTTTCACTTCACTCTTATATGTGGCCCAAAGATAACACACCGTGATTTTTAATGCCTTCCTTTTTTTGAGGGGAAACGTAATAATGGGTATATTATTGAAGACTACGTGCATTTTTTTTTTATTATACGGAAAAAGTCATGCATCAAAATGTCATAGGGGGGATTCATTTTTCTCGGTGTTGACTAAAAAGCGGCTTAGACATATTGTCGTTTGATAGGGGTATATTAGGCACGGAGAGGTTGCCACGTGACATATCTGTAAAAGGTAATCAGTGGGTCAGTGGGCAGATTTGTTTCAGGAAGGTTTGTTATGGATATAATGTAAGACATGTGTGTGATAAAATGATGTTTCATGTACTCTAAGAGATAAGGGCCTTTTTTTTTGAAGCACATTGGAAGTGCCCTACATGGAAAACCCAGTAACAAGAGATAACGGAGGTTACATCCGCACGACATAAGTTTTTATACAAATGGCATAAGTTTATATATCCGAAAAGCACAAGCGGTTATATCCGCACGGCATATTCACTAATAATCGCATGTCAAACACACCTTTTCAGCAAAGAAGAAATCTAAAATTATAGGTTTAACATATATACTTGAAAGCCAGTCGCATAATGAACTCATCTTTTATATTGATAATACAAGAAAAAAAAAGAGAGATTTCAGAGTGTGCGCCACAGTGCTTTCCTTTAATAAAGCTATTTCGTATCATTAATTCATTCTTCTTGTTTTTCCACGTTGTTTTTCTTTTCCTAGACTAAATTTTATTTTACATATGTTTGTTTTGTTTTTTTTTTTTGACTCCTTTTCATAGATCAAAAGTATCGGTATCCTTTATTTGAAAATCATTATGTTTCAAAAACATCATGCTGTCTTGCGCTGCAGGCAATAATAAAAATGAATACTGGAAATATTCATTTTCATATAAATAGTGTACTATGTGGACGAAATGGTTGTTAAGAGATATAGAAGGTGATTACCATATCATTGGGTATATGGGTATAAACAAGGCAAAAAAAAAAAAAAACTATGGCCAAACAGTTTAATTCTTTAATTTTTATTTTTTTTTTTCTTAAAAAAATAATCATATCTCTTAATAATGGCTTGTAGGTAATAGCCATTTTTTTTTGTTGCCAAAAAAATTCATCCACAATAAAGTAAATGTACACTATTTGCTTGTTATCTCTGCTGGATAACGCTGTTGCATGATGAATGATTCATTTTCATTGGGAAATAAAGGATAGTTTAGATTGTGTAAATCAGGGATATTTTCATCTAAACAAATACCTAACTCTAGATCCAAGTCTAGATTACTAGTAAAATTCAGATTCTTTTTTTTGAATAAATAATCTAAATCTTGATCTTCTGGTTTTACATCTTTCAATGTAAATGTAGAGGATCCAGGAGAGTGAATTGTTTCAGTAACACTTTCAGAAGTTGAAGAAAAATCATCATGGGATAATTTTCTTTTTTTAAGAATGGTTTCTTCAAAATCTGAATCGTCTTCGTCTTTTTTAGGAATAGATGAGTTCACAGTCCCGTTTTCCTTTTCAAAGAGTTTTTGATCTGAATTCAATTGACAAATATCATTTTTCAAAGTTAAAAATGACTCGTTGGAGTTCAATTCTTTATTTGAGTTCAAAACATTGTGTTTGATTAACATATCAAACAACAAGTCGTATTTTTCTGATTTTTGCTGATACAAATTCAAATAAAATCTCTTTCTTTCACGTGACTTATGAGCAGCCCTTCTATTTCTCATAATTCTTTCAATTCTTCTTTGTTCCTTTTCTTCAGCTGTTTTAGCTTTCTTTCTAGGTTTCAAAGAAATAGAGGTGTTTAAGTTCTGTTTGGCCATAGTTTCAAGTAGGTTTACTTATTTTTTTTTTTTTTGGTTAATGTTTATGTTGATAAAATCAATGGTACCTTGGTGTTTTCTTAACAAATTTTGTTGTTTAAAAAAAAAAGTCAACAAATTATACAATACCCCACTTATATATAATAATATGTAGGACAATTTGTTGAATGACGAAATTTCAAAGTTGCACATTGCATGTTTATATAATTTTCGCCTGATTTTTTTTTTTAGTCTCATCAAAAGAAAAAAAATTAAGCCCTCTACTATTATAAAAATGTTACATATTTTGTTGTGCGCAAGTGTCTAAGAAGTTTGCTACCCTCAAAAAAAAGTTTTATCTAGAGTGTATAAGAGAAACTCCATCTAAATATAGAATATAAAGCATCCACCTTTGAGATGGATCATTTCCCTCGACATCATCAAAGTCGGTATTAATCAATGAGCTTGACACTTAAATAGCCTTATTCCTTTATATCGCAGTTTATACCTACTATTCCCTCTGTCGTAGTACTATTTGACACGTTTTTAACCCTAACTCCTTCGTTTTGGCTTTCTGCTTTTTTTTTTTGGCTCATACGGTTACTCACTTGTACCCTTAGGTTTTCACATGCTGTTTTTTTTTTCTCTCTCGTATGCTTAATAAGAAAAAAGCGATACACAGGTTTATTAGATAATTTAACATTCAAAATAACCACCGTACAATATTCAAACATGTCTACTGTAGCAAACAACTCAGATAATAAGTCAATAGATTCTAAAGATAGCAATGTATCTTCAGACTTCGATGACAACAAAATAACAGAATCAATACCTTTCCCAGCCGATGACATTGAACCTAATAACCTTGTTACGCATGCCTCAAGATTACTCAATTCAGAAAAACCTAGATCAACATCAATCAGTATAAAACCTGTTAAAGACCATAGAAGAAGACGTTCTTCATCCATCATATCCCATGTTGAGCCTGAAACCATAGAAGATGAAACTGACCAGCAACTTTCCCTAAACGCAAATGTTCTTTGGATAGACCAAAGAGGGGCTTGGTTAGTGCACTTCTTGATCATTCTAATTCTTAAAGTAATCATCTCATTGCTTTTAAAATCTAACAACTACAAACATATAACGGAAATGTCTTGGACTTTGACTAATGCTCTATACTGCTGTGGTTCATATATTATGTTCCATATGATCAAAGGATCACCATTCGATTTGAACGGTGGATGCTTTGATAATTTGACTATGTGGGAACAAATTGATCACGGTGAACAATTCACTCCTGCCAGAAAATTTTTAATTCTTTTCCCTATTGGTTTATTCTTGATTTCAACCCACTATTCAAGATTCTCATTGGTTATGTTCATATTTAACTTTTTTGTTTGTGTTTGTATTGGTGTTATTCCTAAACTCCCTTGGACTCATAGACTAAGAATCAGAGTTCCTGGTATTTCAGGTCCACAAACTATATCCTAAGTTTTTTAACGGTAATAAAGAAAAGAATACTTATGAAAACAACTATTTTTGGTCGTTAATATCTAGAAAAAGAAATGAAATAAAAAAAACAAAGTAATAATTGATATGATTAGTACACATGCATGAATATATATATATAATTAACAACAACAAAATATTAACTAATTTCAATCCAAGCATTTTGATTCTATTCATTTATTCCTTCAACTTTACATCTTCGTAAACATCAAATCTTCTTTGAAAGCCAATTGGAATGGCTTGTCTTACTTCATTAATAAACTCACCATCCAATTCACAGTTCAAGATTTCTTCGTTTTCACCAGCTTCGCAAACAATGCCACCTTTTGGATCAACAACAATAGAATGCCCATAAGCTTTGTAAACAGGCTCGCCAAACTCATCAACAATGCCTTCTTCTGCTCTTGAAGGAGAACACAAAATAGTATAGATCTGATTGTCTATACTTCTGCTCTTGGCCAAACTGTGCCAGTGCAATGGTCCAGTGACAGTATTGAATGCAGAAGGATATATCATACAGCTTGCATTCTTTTTTCTTGCTGCATACATTGCTCCTTCAGGGAATCTCATATCATAGCAAATCCCCAATCCAAAGTTCAAACCTGTTTTGGCATCATTGATGGTAGTCAACTTATCTCCAGCAGATAAAGTCTTTGATTCTTGGAAAGTTATACCATTAGGTATGGAAATGTCAAACAAATGAAGTTTTCTGTGCTGTCCTATCAATTCCCCGTCTGAGTTGAAAACCAAGGAAGTATTATAGATCTTGTTGGTCTTTAGATCTATTTCTGGTATAGACCCTCCGATCAGTAAGATTTTAAATGTTTTGGCTAGTTCAGATAACTTGTAAACACTTGGGGAGTTTTCTTTGTCGTTTAATATTATAGGTTCGGCATACTTTCTGAATAACTTGACGGAGTAAGGTGCATTGAAGCATTCTGGTAGAACAACCACTTGTGTCTTAGGATACTTAGATAAAGCTTCCTTTATCAAGTCTTCAGCTCTTTTCAAGTTAGAAAGCTTATCAGGTTTAGATCCAGCAAGCTGTATAATAGATATGTTCACTTTATTCTTTAATACATTCATTTTTGGTATGGTTTTTATGTTAAAAATTAACTTTTTTTTTAATAATGTCGATAAAGAACCCGTATGCAGATTATTCACATTAAAATTCCGATAGCGCTATTACCTGTATTTTTTTTTTTACCGCACAGATGAAGCATTATAGCAAAGACTTAACAAAAAAATGGTACATGAATAATTTTGTTTACATTTAATAAATATTGTATAAAATAGTTGGGTAAATTTGCTTTACGTAATTTAAAACAACTAAAATTACGACTTATTTAACAAAATTTACATTGTAAACATCTTTGTTATTTTTTTAGTATGTGAAAGTTTTTTTTTTAATCGAAACAACGAGCTCCTTCTTAAATTACCATATATACATTCATTGTAGCCACACACTTGCAATCAAAACCAAATTTTTTGAAATTTTTAATAAGCCTAAAAACGTAGTGCAACCTCTCAATCCATCAAGCAGATCCACTCATAAAGAGTCTCATTACTTGAATTCCAGTATGTCCTTTTTTTTTTAAAATCCAAAATTTTTCATCTATTTTTATTTTTTACCGTGGGAAAATTTTTTTTTGTTGCTAAGAAAACGTTATAGCTGAGTAAGCCGCTTTCCTGTGTATATCTTTTAAAGAACATGTTTTAAACTACTTATTACAGAAGGAAAGGCACGAAATCCAAGTTCAATTCCCCCAAATTAGCAATAATCAATTTTCTATTTATAGTTTCATAACAATTTTTTTGTTCTTTTCAGTTTTTTTTTTTTTTAAATCTTATAACCATATACTTCAATCTTTTCCTATCATTAATACCAAATATTTCTTCTCCCCCACGAAACAATGAGCAATCAACATAGAACAAAAAAAATAAAATTTAATATTCCTCCATACTACCAGCTTCGAGAACTAGTTGGAGAAGGAGCATATGGTGTAGTGGTTTCAGCCATACATAATTACATGGTTCCTGAAACAGAGGAAAAAATACAAACATCTGTGGCTATAAAAAAAATATTGCCTATGGGGAAACCATTGTTAATAACTAGAACCCTTCGAGAACTCAAGCTTCTAAAATTATTCCATGATCACGAAAATATCATCACCATACTAGATATAATCAAACCAAACAGCTATGAAACTTTTGATGAAGTTTATTTAGTCCAGGAATTGATGGATACTGACCTTTCGAAGGTAATCAACAACTCCAAAGAGAGTTTTCAAAAATCAGGCATAAGAACGGTAACTTCCGAACATATACAATACTTTACCTATCAAATACTAAGAGCTTTGAAGGCAATTCACTCGGCAGAGGTTCTTCACAGAGACTTGAAACCAAGCAATGTATTACTGAATGGAAATTGTGATTTAAAAATTTGTGATTTTGGTTTGTCTAGATGTATACTATCCAGCGGGACAAACAACAAAGACATGGTTGGGTTCATGACTGAATATGTGGCTACCAGATGGTACAGAGCTCCTGAAATCATGTTATCCTTCCAAGAATACTCCACAGCCATTGATATATGGTCATGTGGGTGTATTCTGGGCGAATTGTTAAATGATGGACAAGCCATTTTTCCTGGTCGTGATTATCACCATCAGCTGCTTTTGATTTTAGAGAAACTGGGAACTCCTTCTGAGGATGATTTCAATATCATCAAGTCAGATAGGGCTAAGGCTTACGTGTTGTCTTTGCCTAAATTTGAGAAAATCAATTGGACAGAATTTTTCCCTCCAAATACCGATCCATTGGCTATAGACCTACTCGAAAAATTGCTGACGTTCAATCCTCATAAAAGAATATCAGCTGCTGAGGCACTAAAACACCCCTTTTTACAGGCTTATCATGATGAAAACGACGAACCAGTGTATCCCCCAGTTGATGTCATCAATGATAGATTTTGGAGAATGGATAGTGATGTTAACATGCAGTCTTGGGAGCAAACAGAAGAAAACGAAGAGTTGATGGAATTTTTGAAACAAATGCTTTACGACGAGATTACTGGTCCTTTCTAATTTTTTTATAGTACACATAATGCTGATTTTAATTTGTGCATTCATAATATTATATACTGGTATTTTTTAATTTTTAATTCGGATATAATCCGGCTATGTATCACGTGCTCTACTTAACTCCGATTTTGATTTTGATATTTTTTGGACTACAATTGCTGGAGTATCCAAGATCCAATTATATTTCCCAAAAAGGAAATCTGAACACGTAATATCATACAGTAGTTTCCCTTCTAGGCATTTTTTTGAAAAAAAAACAGCGCTGAACTGAAACTCAAGTATACCCTTTATTAAACGGCTGAATTAATTCTGTATGTTCTTTAAAATTTTGAAATTTTTTATATGTATCGTAAAATTTTTCAGCTTGCACCTTGTAATATTGTATGCTTTAATGCATGAATAATAGAAGAGAAATTTTGGATATTAAGTGAATATGCAATGTAATGCATGTTTTTTAAAGCAACTAAAATAAAAAGTAAAGCAAACGAATTAATATTCTTACATTGCAGGAAGTAACTGTAGGTTTTAAAAAATATATGAAACATAACCAAACGTAAAAAATTATTAAATTTAATTGTAAGGAAAAAATTCAGTGTACTGTAACCAAGATCAAATATTGAAAAGCTTCAATTACGAAACAAAAGCATTCCTTTTTTTTTTAAAACAAAACAATAAACTCTGAAATACAAAATATAAAACATTAGATGCATTTGAAAAATGTCAGGCGATTTTGATCATAATAATTCACACAACTGGCAGGATCGATATGCTGAGCAGAGAGCACATAATAATGTTTTGCAGATTGACGATAATTCCTCAAACAGCAGTTTTAATTTTAATTTAGACGATGAGCTAAGAGATAGTCATTACACTCAATACTTAACAGATAACCAAGAAGAAATAACGAAGGTATCACATAATTACATATCTCCGATGAGTAATGGAGAATCGACATATCTAGACCAGCATGGAAAAACAACCGGATTAGAAACCATTAATGCTTTAGATAATGTTGAGCTGGGAAATGCAGCTTTAGCTTATGTTGTCGGAAGACATGAACTGGCGCCTAGCGCATCTCAAATAGAATTAAAACTAACAGATTCACAAGCTATTGACAATGTGCGGAGAAAACATCGTACTTTTATGTCTGTAGATTCATCACAAGACAAATCAAGTGGAAGTAATCATAGATTTAGTTATTATCAAACAAAGACACCTTCAACTGGTAATTTTTCTCACTATGGTAACAATAGCGATCAAAATCCTAGTCAAACTCATAAAAATAATCATCATTCCTCAACAAGTGATTTAACAGTATCAACGCATATTCTTTTTGATTCACCAGAATCACAAAAAGTTTTATCTGAAAAAGCAAAACCAACATATTACAATAACAGCAGCAGCAGCAGTGGAAGCTTACGGATTAAAAAGAAGGCTGTGAAGAAGAATGAAGAAGTTTTGGATAAAAATGAAAACATGTTTGTTGGTTACTATAAAAATTACAACGCAACTGAACCGTTACCACCACAAAGCCAATCCAATACTAATATTTTAGAACAAGGTAATTTTGAAAAAGAAAACTACTCTGCAAGCCATGGTAGTTACAATTTTCAACAACCTCAAACAAATAGATCATTTTCAAACTCGGATAATAGTTTGGCATCAAATAACAGTGCTAATCCTTTGTTATCGATGAAAATCCAAAAAGCTTCACATCAAAGAAAGACAAAAAAAGGACATATTTTAAACACAAAACACATGTCCATATATCAATATCAAAAACCCAATGATGTGTACACCAATGGCAATTTGAAGAAAGAAACGTCCAATGATATATCATCTTCTGAGGTCTTTATTTCCAAGAACAGACTGGATTCTGTATTGAAGTTAACATTAACAGGAAATTTGTGTTGGAAATACATTTTGCCATGTTTGCTGATACCAATACTAGGACCCATACTTATAGTGTTTTTGGATAATGCAACTTTCCTAAAGCTGTGCATATGTAAAGAAAAGACACTTCAAGAAATAGATTATATTGAAGAAAATCCGTACTCTACAAGCAAAAATGGATTTCATAATGGTTATAGCACAATGGAAATTGGGTATTTTGGAATCATATCCTTGTGGTTGGAGCATGAAATTTCTAGTTCTTCGAATAATAAAGCAGCCAAGCAAAATTCTGAAAAAAATGAGGACTTGAATAGAGAAAAGAAAGTTGGATTCAAAGACACAACATCGGTTATCAACTTTCCAGTAGACATCATAGATCCGATTTGTGTGGATGTGGATTATACTAGATTGAAATACTATTTGAACAACTTACACTATGCAGACGGAAACATTAAAAGTGAATTCTTGAGAACGTGCTTGGAAGAATGGGAATCTTTTCTGTATAGAGTCAGGTTGATAACATGTCTGTACTCTGGTCTATGGCTGATTTTGTCTATTTTATGTATAATTTTGATATTGGTACTTAAAAAATGATTAGACAGAGACACATCAAAAAAAAAAATTAGAGCAACAAATCAATTCTCAATCATATAATAGTCATAGTTAAAGTGTGTATATATTGGCTATAATTTTTTATTTTTTTTTTTAAGATCTTCAAAAGCTAATGCGGTAGTGACAAAATGTCTGGATTTTCTTGTTTATACTCAGATTTCAAAGTATAGCTTCTTCATCATCTTATAAATTACTCTTTTTATTTTTTTTTTTGAGTTGTTTCTTTAGCAGTGACTACTTTCTTCTTTCAGATTAGTCATTCAAAATCATCTTTAAATCCATTTTTAATTTGCAGTTTTCTTCATCTACAGTTTCGTTGATTCCTCCAATCTTTCTTCTCTTTGGGATGTTTTCTTCATAATTTTTTCCACTTTTTGTTTCTTCTGTTTGGTTGTATAAAAGGTTATTCACAAGTGTTTGTGATTTATTAAAGTATCTGGGCAGTTTGCTTTTATCAAAAACTTCTTTTCCCCAATAACTGTTGATAGCTTTATTATATTCCTTAAAAGTATTCTCCATCCTATTCAAACCCAATAGACCTGTGTTACTTGTTGAAAATACTGGTCGTGGCATCAAAGGCACTGATTCAGATTGATTTTTCTTTTCATCATTAGATTTACCAGAGCTTCGTCTTCTTTTTTTGCATACAGGATCATTGCTGACTATAGTAGCTGCTGTGTCAACTTTTTTATAAACATCTGGGCTAAAAAGGTCCTGAAAATCATTTTTGCCTATAAAATTGATAGCGTTCATGGCAGTGTATATTTCATTAGGGAGAATTAATTGGATCAAAGGGTTAATTTCAAGATTTGATTTGTATTTTGTAGTCATATGATTAAAATTTGTGTTAACTTCTTTGGAATTGCAGAACTGAGAATTCTTGTTGATTAACAATGTCCATAAATCTCTTTGTTTGCTTAGGGTCATATCGAGTTGTTTAGTATGATTTATATTTATTATGTCGTTGCTGACTAGCTTGTCAAAATCATTAAAAAGCGTCTTGAGAATAAGTTCGGTTAGCATAGATTTGTTTTGTAATAACGTTAAATATTCCTTACTAATCAATACTTTTGAATCATCATCGGTATTATTGTGGGAGTAATCGTAAATGCATATTTCATTCAGTTCTATGCATCTTTCACAAACTCCTTTTTCAATATTTATACACTTGTTTTTTGAATTTTTACATTTAATACAAGCCTTTGAAATTCTTTTTTTCGGCTGTCTGTTGTTATTGACGATATTAGTGATTTTGTTCATACTATTCTCGGAGAGCATTACGTTTATAGAATTTGTCAAGTATAGTCACTGGGGGAGGGGGTTATTGGTGGAAAGCAAAGAGATATGTATTGCATTTAAAAAAAAAAAAAATCAACTCTTCATATATATATAAATATGTACTAAAAATTAAATTCACCATAATAATATATTGATATCAACTATACAACCCATTATAGCATGATAAAATGATGAAATCCCTAAATAAAGCTGTTTAAAGCCTGAGTGATTTAATTTTTCATTAAAAAAAAAAATATAAAAAATTACTCTAATCCGTATTTTACCGAAATTACTACACCGGTTAAATTATTCAAGAGGTTATATGAGTTATCCGTCTCTCCTCTATAAAATGTTGAAAAATGCAATTAAGAGAACTTATTTCAACGGGAATATAATACAGGATTATATCAATTGATAATAGTGTATATAGTGATCATTATATAAAGAGGGGGAAAAAAAAATTTCAACGGACATAAGTTTAAGCAAACTTGGAAGCAACTAATTCGTGTAAAGTAACGATATCAGCAGAGAACTTTCTAATACCTTCAGATAACTTTTCAGTGGCCATTTGGTCATTGTTTAAGTCGTATCTGAACTTGTTTTCATCATTGATATAAGAAACCTTTTCTAAGTCTAAGGACTTGGCATCTTCAGCGTTTAAGACAGTTGGAACATCATCTTGAGAGTCTTGTAATTGAGCTAATAAACCTGGGGAAATGGTTAAGTAATCAACACCAGCTAAGGCCTTGATTTCATCAACGTTTCTGAAAGAGGCACCCATAACAATGGTATCGTAGTTGAATTTCTTGTAGTAGTTGAAAATATCCTTAACAGAGATTACACCTGGATCCTTGTCACCAACGAAAGATGCAACAACTTTTTCGTCCTTGGTGTTGGCCTTGAACCAATCTAAAATTCTACCAACGAATGGGGAAATTAGGAAAGAACCGGCTTCGGCACAAGCAACAGCTTGGACCTTGGAGAATAATAAAGTTAAGTTACAGTTGATTTGGTGTTCTTTTTGTAAAATTTGAGCAGCCTTGATACCTTCCCAGGTAGAGGCAATCTTGATCAAAACTCTACTCTTATCAATACCTTCTTGCTTATAGAAATCAATAATTTCTAAAGCCTTTTCAACGGTCTTTTCAGTATCAAAAGATAATCTAGCATCGACTTCAGTAGAAACTCTACCTGGAACAATGTTTAAAATATTCTTACCGAATTCGACTAATAATTTATCAATAGCAATTTCAGTTAACTTTTCTTTATCTTGAACATCGGAAAATTGCTTTTTGGTGTTTTCAACAGCAATATCAATCAACTTGGCGTATTTTTCTTCTTTAGAAGCAGCTAAGATCAAAGAAGGGTTAGTGGTAGCATCTTGTGGTAAATATTTCTTGATGTTTTCGAAATCACCAGTATCGGCAACTACAACAGTACCGGTATTCTTTAATTGGGATAGAGAATCAGATTGTTTAACTTTTTTGACAGCAGACATTTTATGTATTTATTATGGATGGTTTCTTTTAATGTTTTCTTTGGAAAAGAGTAAATTGTGAAATACAAATTTGATCTGAGTTGAATATTTATATAGTCATGAAAATAAGGTGAACAGTCCACGTAATTATTTAAATAACACACACACTCTTTATGAAAAAAGAGAGAAAATTTTTTTTTTTTTTAAAGGTTAAACAGCAAAAAAGTAGGCAGGGGACAAGAAAATGCTAGAAAAAGCGGACATCTGTTTTCCGATTAGAATCTATTAGCGAAGCATGACATATCGTCTATTAACGTAGGACAAAGAGTGCTTCTAACAGTAATAAAAAGGATTGCAAATAACGTCATGTGTAGAAAAGAAAACAAGGAAAAATAACAAATAAATCAGCGGCGAAACCGTATTACCCGTTGATTTGGTATGGCCAATATCTGTAATGTTATACGTGGCGTAGACGATGATTAGCATATACCAGGTGTAGTAAAGACATTTTTTCAGTGATAGAACCAATTGTATAGAAAGTACAAAATATTATGTTTCAAAATGTGGAATGCGCAAACAATAAAACTTGAAGATATGAAAAATGCCACTTGGCTTTGAGTATCTGATATGCAATAACCAGTAGGTTTATGAGCTATACAGAAGTTGCCGTATTGTGTCATGTTTTTAGGCTTATTTTTAAATCTAACTGGCAACATTACTCGTTTTGTAAATTTAATCATAGAGTGTATTTGGAGTACAAGGCATACTATAAAATGATGAGGATAATTTTAGGGGGTTATTT
>ERZ794949.367-NODE-367-length-14828-cov-173.620456_pt1 | contig 14828 bp, 5 predicted proteins | sample MGYA00511363_ERZ794949 | MGnify/ENA primary metagenome ERZ794949 (study PRJEB30137, sample SAMN04331402) | food metagenome | isolation source: T1 must sample point D1 replicate B | place: Australia: South Australia ...
CCCCAGACCCTCCTGTGTATCCTTCCAGCAGTCGACCAGCAATCACTTCAAATTTTTGAAAAAAAGTTTGCAATTTCGTCTTTTCTTTTTTTTCGTCGTGCGTTGTTGAAAACGCTTATGAATCGACTTTTCAAAGCTATAGCGAAAGTAACCATATAGCTATTTGACATAAAGGCGTGACCAACCCCATATACGGCTAGAGGCTTATATATTGATTATTGTAAGAAAACTAGACAAAATTTGAGTCGTTTTGATACCAATATTGTAGTGTTTGGACATGGCTAAACAAGAACATAACAACAAGCAAGCTAAGGCTTCTAAGTTGAAAAATACTAGAACCATAAGAACTATTCAATATAATGAAAATAACGATGCTAAGAAGAAGAGTGATTACAACGGATTGTTGAGCAAAGATCTGTCTTTGATCAAAACCGAAGACTACATTAATTTGAAGCAAGCTGAAATCAAGGCTTTTATTGATACAATTATTAAAAACAAGAAGTATGGATCTAACAAAAGAGCATATCAAAGTTTGCCAAGACATCTGAGAAGAAGAACAGGATCACACAACATACGTAGAGTGCCTAAAAGACTTAGAAAGAGAACACTGAAAGAAATGATGAAGTCAGACCAAAAGGTCATGGACGGTAACACCAGTTTGATGAAACATAACAAATCTTTGACCAATAAACAATATTATAAACAAAAGATGGCCGTTAAGCTGTTGAAGTTACTCACCAGATCTAAGTTTATGAGAAGAAGTATTCCTAGCAAGATTGGTAAGTTCAAAATAGGCAGCAGGTTCAATTTAAGACAAAGAATAAAAATAATGGAGAATTCTATCAAAGAAATGAAACAGCAAATGGGAAAAGAAGACTCTAGCGATGTTCTTAACAACAGATTAGGACATATTGACCTTGTTGGAAACAACAAAGCTGTTGAAGATACTTTGAGATTGAATAAAAGCATTAAATATTACAAAAGACAACAAGGTAAAGATCAATGTAAGTGGTTACCTTCACACGTTTATAACATTAAAAGATGCCATATGATCAAGTACCATGGTTTTAAAGTTGCTTTGAAGCCAACTTTAAAATGTTACAGATTAATAAATAGAAACAATGGTATTGGTAATAAAGCTGACAAAACCTTGATTATGGATACCTCACATCTGGGAAAGATTTTGATTACATTAGAAAAGGGAGAAGATTTGTTTGAGTTATTAAACAGTAAATTTGACAAAAAAACTCTTAAATTCAGCAATAAGGGTGTTTATGTGGATGGTGTTTACTATGGTAGTGTCAACTATTTGAAGTGGATTGAAAAAAAGAAAAAGATGTTATTGATGTTGGATAGTGCTGTTTATAAAAGAGTTATAAAAAAACTATTGAGTTTGTATACTAATGAGGTGAAAGAAGGTGTTCTTAATGTTCAAGATTTGACATTTGCCGTTGGCTCAATCAAAATAATTGGTACTCAATCTTTAAATACCTTGTTAAAGTGTATTAGAACATATCAAGAAAACGAAGAAGATGAATCTTTGTTGAATTTCACAGAATTTTATCAATTAGCCAGCCAATTTAAAGACTACTCAAACTTTATCAATGACAATTTCATCATGGGATTAAATATCAAAGATCCAAGATTGACTAGAACTCCGAGTTTACCGCAACTGAAATCTGAGTTTTCAGAGTCGGATATGTTGAAAATGTTTAATAAGTTACAAAACTTGAATAAATACTCCATACCTAAAGAATCATTTGATTTATTTGATTCTCATAAAAGATACGAATCTTATAAGGACAAGTTAACTATAAAAGACTTGCACAAAGTACTAAATACTGGAAATACATCATCCTGCACTAGCAAAATACCATTATTGCTACTAAAAGATAATGATCACATTAAAAACAGCTTTACTATTATGCTACCATATCACTGGACTATGCCACTTTACTATAAGTTAAATCGTATGCCACATGTTTTTTTGGTAGGTTTAAATCAAATAAACCAAATAGCCTATGATCATGGCGCACAAAGTGTACAAAGAAATGTTCTAACAGATGTCACATCTTGGCAGTACAACTTTTTTGAGTATTTTAATGCTTTAGGTGATAGAGAACATTGGACTAGAAAAGGAAAGGGTAGAAGAGTGAACTTTGATAAAATTAAAGCAGAATTCAGAGATGGTGAAAAGATAGATGAAATGGGTGATTACTTCAAGTCAGATTGGAAGTTCTTATACGAATACATTGTCAGAGATAAAAATCTTGATATAATAAAGTTTATAAAAGAATATGAATGGAAGTATAGCAATTGGGAGAACGATTTCAAAACAAGATTTACTTTATTTGATAAAGATGAAGATAAAATAGTATTGAAATGTAACAAAATTAAGCTTGTCAAGAATGGTAACATCAAGAGAAATGCTAGAGTCTATAGAATAAACAAAGCCCATGTAGATGGATCCAATCCATGTATAACTGATCTTATTGGGTTTGTAAGTTTAAGCAATTATGATTTATCAGAAGGTAAAAGCACGGGATTCATTTACTATAACCTAGGTCACAATATTGAAAATATCGATGAATATTATAAAGATAAGTTTTTGATTAAAAATACAGGAGAAGATGTATTTAGACCAGCTAAATTAATGAACTGAAAAAAATATATAATATATATATAATCTTAATTTAAAACGTTGTTACAGAATCCAAATCATCTACATTTAAAAAATCAACTTGGAAATCGTTAAGTTGTTGCTTCCATAAAATATCCCTGTTGTAAACTGGGAACTGTGGAACACCCCATATTCTTACTTTGTAATTTTGATCGTGTAGTTGATTTATTAATGTTTTTAGACAAATTTTCATATCATCTGAATCTAATGATTTTATCTTCACTAGGGACATGCTGTCATCTGCTGTACAAAACCCTATCAAGTTGTCTAGCGACTCAGAGACTACAGGTGATTTAAACTGAACTTCTTTTTTGAAAACCTTTATCATTGATGAGTCTAGAAAAATAAAATCTTCATAATTGCTTAGTTCTGGGAAGTTTCCAGTCAATTCAATAATCAAAGGTTTATATTCGTTTTTATCAAAATCTAGCTGCGTAGTTAGGTATTTTTTTAAAGGTTTTAATTCTTTGATTAACTCATCGTAAGCCTGCAAGTTTTGAGTTTTGTCATTCTTGAAGTCAATGTAAAGAATCGTTGGAACTTCAGGTGAATTGAAAAATATCCCGTTAAGTTTATTGCCATCTTTGCCGTTGTTATTTTGGTCCAAGATTTTTTTGATAGGGTCTAAATACAACGTATTTAGATTTCTTTGTTTTGGTTTTAAGTAATCTTTATTGTGACCAACGGCTAATAAGTTGTCCTTTTCTTCTTCTAAAAACCAAATATCAGCTTCTATGCTGTTGACTCCGTGTAAAATAGCGTCATAAAATGGTAGCTTTCTCCAATAATCGTTATGTGAATGAACGTATTGAAGCACACTTACATCACGAGTTAGTATTTCAGTTTGGGAGATGCCTGATTTAACAGATAAATCATCGATGTAGCCTCTAAAATCATCATAGTATGAGACCTCACCATAAGTTGAATGAATATTATCTTCAAAATATCGAAGGAGATTAACCCCGCTTAGGTTTATATTAGCCGCGCTGTGAACATCATAAGGTTGCGGCCTTTTGTGTCTGTTGCTAAGTTGAGATATACTCAATAATATTGTAGTAACAACAATAATAAGTCCAACAATAATTTTTGTTTTAAATTTACTACTGCTGAAAACATTGAAATTCATATGACTGTTTTCATAAATTGTAAAATCATCATATTGATAGGGCTCTGTAGAGCTAACTTTATTTGGTTTTGTTGAAGATTCAGATACATTACTAGCATGTGACTCCCTTCTGGACTCATCAAACGCAGGTAAAGTCATATTTGAAGAATAATATGGTTGTATTATATGTTTTATTACTTTTCAATAAAAGTATGTTCAAAAACAAAGAAAGAATGGAAGCAAATTTGAATTAAGCAATATGCTGCATTTGTTTTAAAATTTGAAAATGGATTTTTTCTTTTTTGTTTTTACTCTCGACGATATGCATAAATATCGCCCCACATTTATCAAGGCAGGATATATGGTTAAATTATTTTTTTTGTGCACGATTGTAGAAAAAATGGGGTGACTGTCACGTGCACATCCACGTGCTTTTTTGGAATAATCACTTTGTAGCGCCAAAAATAAGGTCACATGACTTGGCGTAAACAAAATTAACTAAAATTACCCAAATAGGTAATTTCTATTTAAAATTTAACTAAAATACTACTAAAGTAGTTTACATTTAGGTATTTAGGTTAAACTGTAGTAAGTTTTAATGTCTTACCTTTAGTTAAAAAATTAGATGTAATCTTATTGATTTAAAGAACATTAAATAATTTCTTGTTTGACTTCTATCTTTACTTTTTTAAATTTGGGTTCATTTGCATCCTTTTCTTCTAACAATCCATACCCATACAGCTCTTTACTTAGTTGGTCGAATTTTTGATCCCAATCACCTAGCAAATCCTCATCACCAAATCTCATCTCAATTCCGTATCTCTCCTGCACAAGCACTTTCCATGCCAATATTTTTCTGTAGTTTTTATCTGCATTTTCCTTGCTTAGATAACTTATGTCCAAGTCTTCAATGTCCTTAACTATGCCATTCTTCAATGTTTCGTCAATTTCTACTCTTCTGTCTTTACATTTGCTAACTAGACAAACATCACACTTGGGTCTTTGTGTTGAAGTACATATATTTTGACCAAACCCCACTAATATCAAATTGATTTCAGCCCAAAACTTTTTTTCTATACTAGCTTCCAACAATTCTCTGGTATGTTCGGCATTTTTCAAAGGCTTTCTACCTTTATCGTTTTTGATCCATTCAAACTTACTGGCAAATCTATTGACGTGGGTATCAACACCAATTCCCATGTTTTCACCAACACCATTTTGCATGTACAATAAGCCAATTTTTGGGCCAACACCTTTAATATCGAGAACTTCTTCATATTTTTCTGGAACTTCTGTTAGCTCACTCAAATCTTTGATATTCTGAGCTTTCCGTTTGTGAAACCCAACTTTTTTAATTAGTTCATCAATTTCATCAGTTTTTTTTTGTTTTAAATATTCAATAGAAATACCCTTTCGTACACCTTTTTTATCAAATTTCAGAGAGTCTATAAACATATTTTCAAATGCATCAAATGTCATTTCATCTTTAGTTTGCGGGGACAACATCAAACTGATTAATACTTGAAGCTTTAGATCTTGTATTGATGGTATTATTTTGTATTTGTAATTTATAACCAATGGTGTATTCATGCATCCTTTTACATCAACAGTTGAAGACATTAATTTTCTCATGAATCTGATTTGTTTGTATTTTGCCAAAATTGGGTATTCCGAAGGCAGATCTTCTTCTAAAGACTTAAAAACAGTTTTATTTATGTATTGTACAAACTGCGATACATTCATTTTGTTAGTTTTACCCATTAGAACTGTGTTGTTAAAGATGTTTCTTTTGGTTGTGGTAATAAGGAGCACTTGGGGTTTGTCTTTATAAATAAAAAAATAAATAAATAAACAAAACGAGATATTTTGGACAAGAATGCCCGTGTTTAGTACAAGGTCACGTGTAAAGCTTTTATCAATCTAGCACATAAGTCACAAGCTTGAACTTTGACTAGTAACTGCGGCATTAGATGATGTTTGAGACTGAGTAAACTCAAGACCAAAGATTGATTCTTGATTTTTATAAGTTAAAATAATAATAGTAAGCAGAAATGAAGTTTCGAATGTTTCTGTTATGTGTTTATAGATGTTTGTGAGCGTTTGTATTCAATATTCACATTAATGAACTTGAGTACTCTTTTTATAAAAACCCAAAGAAGAATATATATATATAACAGGACAACATGTTTCAGCTTATTGAAGTAATGAAACATTTGTATATACATTAGAAGTAAGTTTCTGCATACTGAGTTAATAAAATATAATATACTGTTTTTAAAAATTCTATTTTGAACTCATAAAATACTAATTATAACAATATTATAAACTATTAATGGGAGTACATCGTATTCACTCTTTTCAATGCACCTGTTTGAATATATAAACTTAACGTCTTTTCTTTTTTTTTAAACATTTATGTATATCCTAAATTATCCGGAAAAACTTAAAATCCCTTTTATATTATCATTAGCCCAGATTATAATCTAAACCAAGGAAAAACAAACCCTTAATATTTTTTAAAGGGTTTTTTACAAGAAAAAAAAAAAACTAACAACTTTACCCCACGGATTATCTCCTATTTTATCGTCAAAAAGGGGTTTTACCCTGTTTATTAGGAATTTTATTAGTTTTTGATAGAGGGATGAAAAGTCATTTAGATTTGCATTTAGTGGTCATATATAAGGAAGAAACGTCTATCACATTTAAGTTTTAAAATGTAGATGTTCATTATTACATTTTAACAATTTTTTCTTAGTCTTTTTTTTTTTAAAAAGTCGATGAAAACAAGTAACTGATTGATTAAACCCGAAGACTCAGAAACATATATCCGAGAAATAGTAAATATCATATTACTAATTTTACCACATAATGCACAAGTAGAATATTCATAACTGAGAGCTTTAAATTATGGTGAGACATTTTCCAATATCCGCCGAGAAATATGAATCGTAATCCGATTCATACCAAAGGTTCTCACATGATTTTTTTTCTTTTCCCCACGGCAAAAAAACACAACACCAAAAAATTTTAGCACCTGTTTCTGTGGGGAATATTTTTCTACATTTTTTTTTTTTTTTTGATGGGGATTGCAATGAAAAAAAATTGTTGACAACATAATAGCATGATATAAGCGGAGAAAAAAAAGAAATTTTTTTCATGAATTACCTGAATGGGAAATAACCCCACAAACAAAAAAAAAGAGTGAAAAGTTTTTGCTATGTATTTCCCTCTCAAAAAGTATGGTTTTCGGAAAAAAACAATAGCTTTACCACCCACTGATATTATTTCAAGAGGGTTTTGCACTGGACATTTCTGTCTTGCGGGAAAATTCACGATACTTTTTTTTTCAGCTAGAAAAAGTCTGTTATTTTTGTTTTTCTAGTGTGTTTTCACCGCAAAATTAAACGGTGATGGTTTCAATATTCAAAGTATTTAAAGGAGAGATTGAAATGATGTTAAGGATATTCTTTAATTTCAAAGTTTAAATTAGGTAGAAATAATATGAAATATAAAATAAAAACCATACAATAATATAATATAAATATGTCTGGTTCAATTACTCCAGAAGTCGGTGCCCCAGTAGCATCTGAACACTTAGATTCTCCTATTTCCACTCCATCCAACGAAAACTCTATTGCCGAAATTAAAAACGATGAATTAGACCAAGCTCTAGATAAAGAACATAAATACGATGACGCCGAATTAAAGGTGCTTCAGGATTCTTTAAACTCCAAGGGCTTTAGTCAATTCACCGGTGTTGTTTTCTTGTGTTTATTGATTTCCTTTGGTGGTTTCATTTTCGGTTTCGATACCGGTACCATTGGTGGTTTCTTCAACATGGGTAACTTCAGAAAGAGATTTGGTTCCTACCACAAAGGTAGAAAAGAATTTTACTTTACTAATGCTAGAACTGGTTTGATGGTTTCCATTTTCAATGTCGGTTGTGCCATTGGTGGTTTAGCCTTAGGTGGTTTATCTGATAGATTTGGTAGAAAAATGGGTTTAACCATTGTTACCTGTATTTACATGGTTGGTATTTTAATTCAAATTTGTTGTCAACCACACACCCACGTTTGGGTTCAATACTTCATTGGTAGATTAATTGCCGGTTTGGGTTTCGGTGCCATTGCTGTTATTTGTCCTACTTTCTTAGCCGAAACTGCTCCAGCCAACTTAAGATCTATTTGTGTTACTTTCTACCAATTAATGATTACCTTAGGTATCTTCATGGGTTACTGTTGTAACTATGGTACCAAGCAATACTCCGATAACAGCACTGCTCAATGGAGAGTTGCTGTTGGTTTATGTTTTGCCTGGGCCTTATTAATGATTGCTGGTATTACCTTTGTTCCTGAATCTGCTAGATACTTGATCCAAAAAGACAGATTAGAAGAAGGTAAGAAATCCATTGCTCACTTAAACAAAGCCTCCGAAGATGACGCCATTGTCATTGCTGAATTTGATGCCATCTTAGCTGCTGTTGAAGCCGAAAGATTAGCCGGTGAAGCTTCCATCAAGGAATTATTCTCTACCAAGACCAAGGTTCTTCAAAGATTAATCATGGGTGTAATGATTCAATCTCTACAACAATTAACTGGTGATAACTACTTCTTCTACTACGGTACAATTGTCTTTGCTGCTGTTGGTTTAAAGGATTCTTTCCAAACCTCCATCGTTATCGGTGTTGTTAACTTCTTCTCTACATTAGTCTCTCTATTCTTTGTTAACAGATTCGGTAGAAGACAATTGCTATTAGCCGGTGCCGTTTTAATGGTTTGTTGTTACGTTGTCTTTGCTTCCGTTGGTGTCAAGAAATTATACATTGGTGGTTACTCTGCTGATGCTAAGACTTCCAAGGGTGCTGGTAACTGTATGATTGTTTTCACCTGTTTCTACATCTTCTGTTTCGCTAACACCTGGGCTCCATTAGCTTACGTTATTTGTGCTGAATCCTACCCATTAAGAGTCAAGAACAAATGTATGGCTATAGCTGTTGGTTCCAATTGGTTATGGGGCTTTTTGATTTCCTTCTTCACTCCATTCATCACCTCTGCCATCCACTTTTCTTACGGTTACGTCTTCATGGGATGTATGATCTTTGCCTTCTTCTACGTCTTCTTTACCATTCCAGAAACCAAGGGTTTAACTTTAGAAGAAGTAAACGAAATGTGGTTAGACGGTGTCTTGCCATGGAAGTCTGCCTCTTGGGTTCCTGCCTCTAAGAGAGATGAATCTTATGATTCCGAAGCCTTGAAGCATGATGAAAAGAAGGGTTTCAAGAAATTCTTCTAAGCTGCTTCAATGACCTTAAAATAATAATAATAATAATGATAAAACAAATATATGAACTATATATAGATTAATACACATAAACGATATACATTTGCCTATTAATCATACTCTTTATCTCCTAAGTGGCTTTTATCATATATAAAATAGTCCATGGGAGGTCATTTGATGTTTTACCCGCCTTGCCTTTTATCTCCTAACTTGCAAACAGTCATATTTTTTAGGTATCCAAATATTCTCGTATAGATAGATGGCTTGGATTACGTAAGAACCAATGAAAAAACTCGGACCCGTTATTTTCTCCTGCTTAATGCTGTGCGTGCTTCGGGTTTTACGAAGCTGTATTTCACAGGCGGAAGCGAGTTGCATCATCGTCCATTTAACGTGCTCCGAACGGGTTTAAAAAAAAAAAATCATCAATAATATAGCGGACATAACAAAAACGCCACTGTCAAAAAAAAACAGTAGAAATAATTGGTATTTCGCCTTGGATGGCTAAGAATTTAATGACCTCCGAGGATTTGTTTTTTTTTTTTACAACTCACACAATTATTTTAAATTTTATCTCTCATCAAAGGACGAATAGGTAATTGTATATAAAGCAAAGGTCATTGCTTTTTCATTTAAATTATAACTGATGACTTTATATCGGTTCAATTTTTTCTTTTAAAAAAGGTTTAATATAATCCCCAATACTTAATACCTCTAATATAACATGTCTGATAACTCTGAAGTTGAATCTTTCAACGCCAAACATGTCGAGGCATCTGGTGGTACCAAAGACCCTTACACCGGTGTCCCAGACACCAATTCTGTGCAATCATTGGCCAGAACCTTCACACATATGTCTTTAGCCTCGAGCTCTAATGACAACGAAATTTATGGTGTACCTGTTGATGGTCCAGAAGGTGTAGAAAGCTACAACGCAAAAATTGACCCTAACTCTGAAGAATTCGATGCCCATGCTTGGATGAGAAATTTAAACAGATTGAGATCCGCTGATCCTGATTACTACAAGAACATTTCTTTGGGAATGGCATACAAAAATTTATCTGCTTTTGGTGATTCATCTGATGTTGTTTACCAACCTACTGTTTTGAATGTTTTTCAAAAATCTATTGAAGATATATACAGAAAGGTAAGAAAAGCTAGACCTTCAGACAAATTCACCATTTTGAAACCTATGGATGGTATTTTGAAACCTGGTAGTTTAAATGTTGTCTTAGGTAAACCTGGTTCTGGTTGCTCTACTTTATTAAAGACATTATCTTCCTCTACTTTTGGTTTTGAAGTCACTAAAGATTCTGTTATTTCTTATGATGGTATTACTCCAAAGGAAATTGAAAATAATTACAGAGGTGATGTTGTTTACCAAGGTGAAGTTGATATCCATTTCCCACATTTAACCGTTTTTGAAACTTTAAATAATGTTGCTTTGTTAACTACTCCTAAAAACAGAATTAAAGGATTATCTAGAGAAGAATTTTCTAAACATATGGCTGAAGCTACCATGGCCATGTATGGTTTATCTCACACCAAGAACACTAAAGTTGGTAACGAATTAGTTAGAGGTGTTTCCGGTGGTGAAAGAAAAAGAGTATCTATTTGTGAAATTTCTTTAGTCAATGGTAAGATTGTTTGTTATGATAACTCAACCAGAGGTTTGGATTCTGCTTCTACTTTATCTTTCATAAAGTCGTTAAAAACTCAATCCAAAGCTTCAGATACTACTTCAGTTGTTGCTATTTACCAATGTTCTCAAGATGCTTATGACTTATTTGACAACGTTATAGTTTTAGATGAAGGTTACCAATTATACAACGGTCCTAGTAACAAGGCAAAAGATTATTTCATCAAAATGGGTTATGTTTGTCCTGAAAGACAAACCACCGCTGATTTCTTAACTGCTGTTACTTCTCCTACTGAAAGAATCAAAAACACTGAAATGATGGAAAAGGGTATTAAAATTCCTGAAACTTCTTTGGAAATGTACGAATACTGGAACGCTTCTGAAGAATGCCAAGAATTAAAATCTGAAATTGATTACTATTTAAGCCATATTGATTCTTCTTTGAAAGATCAATTCCACCAAGCTCATACAGCTTCCCAAGCTAAGAGAGCCAGACCTTCTTCTTCTTACTTATTGACCTTCCAATTGCAAGTCAAGTACTTATTACAAAGAAATTTCACTAGAATTAAAAACGACATAGGTTTATCGATGTTCCAAGTCCTTGGTAATTCTTTTATGGCTTTGATCATAGCTTCTATGTTCTACAAGGTGATGTATTACACAAACACTTCTACTTTCTTTTACAGAGGTGGTACTCTTTTCTACGCTGTTTTATTCAATTCTTTTTCTTCTTTATTGGAAATCATGACTTTATATGAAGCTAGACCTATTATTGAAAAGCAAAAGAATTTGGCCATGTACCATCCTTCTGCTGAAGCCGTTTCTTCCATTTTATCTGAAATGCCTGCCAAAATTATTACTGCTATTGCTTTCAACATGTTTTATTACTGGATGACTAATTTGAAAAGAGATGCCGGAGCTTTTTTCTTCTACTTGTTGATGAATTTTGTTTGTTTACTAGCGATGTCTCACATTTTCAGATTTATTGGTTCTGCTACCAAGTCTTTCCCTGGAGCAATGGTTCCTGCCTCTGTTATCTTATTGGGTATTTCCATGTACGCAGGTTTTGCTATTCCAAAAACAAGTATGCTGGGTTGGTCCAAGTGGATCTATTGGATAAATCCTATTCAATATGGTTTTGAATCCTTGATGATCAATGAATTCCATGGTGTCGAATACCCTTGTTCATCTTACATTCCAAGTGGTCCTGGTTACTCTGATTTTGATTCTGCCTATAAAACCTGTTCTGTTGTTGGTGCCGTTCCTGGTTCCGATATTGTTAGTGGTGATTTGTTCTTGAAATTATCTTATGGATACGAACATAGTCACAAGTGGAGAGGTTTTGGTGTGGTTTTGGCCTACGCTATTTTCTTCTTTGGTGTTTACTTAACATTTACCGAATATAATGAATCTGCCAAGCAAAAGGGTGAAATCATCGTCTTCCCTCAAGCTGTTGTTAGAAAGATCAAAAAAATGTCCAAATCCACACATGATTTAGAATCTGCTTCTGCTTCTGATGAATCTTATACTGATAAGAAACTGGTTTCTGATGATTACGATGAATCTCAAGATAGCTACGATGATGTTGGTTTAAGTGAATCTGAAGCTACTCTTCACTGGAGAGACTTGTGTTATGATGTTCAAATTAAAGGTGAAACTAGAAGAATTTTGAACAATGTTGATGGTTGGGTTGCTAAGAATTCCATTACTGCTTTGATGGGTTCCTCTGGTGCTGGTAAGACTACTTTAATGGATTGTTTGGCCTCTAGAGTTACTATGGGTGTTATCACTGGTGATATATTGGTTAATGGTCGTTTAAGAGATGAAGGGTTCCCAAGATCTATTGGTTATTGTCAACAACAAGATTTACACTTGGCTACCGCTACTGTAAGAGAATCATTAAAATTCTCTGCATACTTAAGACAACCTGCTTCTGTTTCCAAGGAAGAAAAGGATGCTTATGTTGAATCTGTTATCAAGATTCTAGATATGCAAAGGTATGCTGATGCAGTTGTTGGTGTTATGGGTGAAGGTTTAAATGTTGAGCAAAGAAAGAGATTAACTATTGGTGTTGAACTAGCTGCTAAACCAAAATTGCTAATGTTCTTAGATGAGCCTACTTCCGGTTTAGACTCTCAAACTGCTTGGTCTATTTGTCAATTAATGAGAAAGCTAGCCAACCATGGACAAGCTATTTTGTGTACAATCCATCAACCTTCTGCTATGTTAATTGACCAATTTGATAGATTATTATTTTTACAAAAGGGTGGTAAAACAGCCTACTTTGGTGACCTAGGTGAGGGTTGTAAGACCATGATTGATTACTTTGAAAGTAAAGGTGCTCCAAAGTGTCCTCCAAATGCCAATCCTGCTGAATGGATGTTAGACATCGTCCAAGCTAGAGACTATCATGAAGCTTGGAAGTCTTCTGACGAATACAAACAAGTTCACGCTACTTTGGATGAAATGGAGAGAGAATTGCCTAATATTGTTATTTCCAACGCTGATGATACTTCCGCTTTTGCTGCTTCTTTCCCTGTCCAATTGTTCTACGTTTACAAAAGAGTTGTTCAACAATACTGGAGAACTCCAATCTACTTATGGGCCAAGTTTTTTGTTACTGGTGCTTCTGAGCTTTTCATTGGTTTCACCTTTTTCAAAGCAAATCACACTCTACAAGGTTTGAAAAATCAAATGTTGGCTATTTTCATGTTTGTTGTTATTTTTAATCCATTCTTGCAACAATACTTACCAATCTTTACACAACAAAGAGACTTATATGAAGCTAGAGAGAGACCTTCAAGAACTTTCTCTTGGTACGCTTTCTTAATTGGTCAAATGTTAGCTGAAATATTCCCTAACATTTTATGTGCTATTCTAGGTTTCTTCTGTTTCTACTACCCAATTGGTTTTGCTAGTAACGCATCTTATTCTGGTCAGTTGGTAGAAAAATCTGGTTTATTCTTCTTCTATTCCCTTATTTTCTTTACTTGGATTGGTTCTACTGCTCTTATGGTTGCTGCTCCATTTGAAGATCCACAAGCTGGTGGTCACTTAGCCAATTTAATGTTTACTATGGCTTTGTCATTCAATGGTGTCTTTGTTGGCCCAGGTAAACTACCAGGATTCTGGAAATTTATGTACAGAGTATCTCCTTTGACATACTTTGTTGATGGTGCTTTATCTATTGGTTTATCTGATAATAAAGTTGAGTGTTCTCAATACGAATACACAGATGTTCAACTACCTGCTGGCATGACTTGTGGAGAATATTTGTCTCCTTACATTGAGAAAGTTGGTACTGGGTACATTCTTGATAAGAATGCTACTAGTGAATGTAAAATGTGTCAAATATCCACTACAAATGCTTTCTTAACAACTGTCAGCTCCAAATATTCTAGAAGATGGAGAAACTTGGGTATCTTTATAGCTTATATTGCTTTCAACTATGTCATGGCCATGTTCTTATACTGGTGGGCTAGAGTTCCTAAGAAAGCTAATAGAGTTTCTGATGAAAAAGACTCTAGTAAAGATAAAAAAGATGAAAAGAAATAATTGCTTTTACACATATATAGTATATCTTGATAAGAATTATCATTTAATTTTAATTAATAGTTTTTCACTACAAGCTTTAGTAAGATTTTTTTTTTTTTTTGTTAGAGATTAGGTTTGAATAGGTACAAAAAATGGAATCAGCTCAATATACATCGTTAATTTTAAAACAAAAATTTATGACAATTTTGCATATTAACAAAAAACTTGACAAGTTGAGCATGCCTATCTAACACATTAAAAAAAAAAAGAAAAAGAACGAAGATGCAAAGCTTATTTGTGTTTAATCAATAAGTTTTAAAATAATAACTTCGAAATAACACAAGTATGTGCCATTATTGTATTAGTCCAAACTTAAGAAAAATTTGTTTCATGTTTGAAAAAAAACCCAAGTAAGATGTTTTAAGTCATTTAAAGTAACCATCAAAAAAAATTAATGCTAATAAAATAAGAAATATATCAGAAATTATAAAAATTAGATCTTTGGATACAGAATAGTTTCTGGCTTAATAATAGCAGATAACAAAACTCAGAAGTTGATCCTCATTACTTACGGAGATAGTCATTACTAC
>ERZ794949.368-NODE-368-length-14807-cov-3.501762_pt1 | contig 14807 bp, 12 predicted proteins | sample MGYA00511363_ERZ794949 | MGnify/ENA primary metagenome ERZ794949 (study PRJEB30137, sample SAMN04331402) | food metagenome | isolation source: T1 must sample point D1 replicate B | place: Australia: South Australia ...
GGGTAAAAGTTACAAAAATAGAAGGGACGTGGTGGAGCACAAGCGCTGAATTTTGTGGACAAAAGCCTGATACAATATCGCTAATTTACATCATATCTTCTGGGGGTATGCCGAGACGCCTCCCTCTATCAGCTGCCCAACAATATACCGCTAGTGTTTTGCACAATGAGAAAAACACACACAGGAGATTGCTATTATTTTTTTTTTTATGAGCAGCTGGTCGGTGTTTTGTGCACTCCATCCATCAAAACAGCCGAATATTCGGCAATGTTGGAAAAAAATGTATACAGCATGTGAAATTTTTTAATGTGTGTGGTCATGTGATCTTTTGCGCTTATCCACACAGTTCTACCCTGAGAAGCGTTTATGCAAAAAAAAACAAACTGAGAATATATAGGCTTAAAACTATAATACTATCAATCACCATACAAAAAGACGTTGGATTCTATTGTTAGAACACGTAGATACGATCAATGAACTCATCTTTTCTATTTCTTGTAGATCTCGATGATTATCAAAGAAAACTTCTAAGGACAAATGATTTCGAATTTGAACGGCTCAAAAGATTACTACCTTCGGTCAATGATTATGAAAAACTAGACAGCTTCAAACACATAGATAACAAAGTCACTTTCATTCTCAACAAGTTGTTATCCCATAAGGCTGTGAATCTTTTTGTGGAACATAGCAGCATTGAATTCATAGCCAATAGTAACGGCAAGCCCATGCTGAAGGATAACCCTGACATAAAGTTCAACATGTCAAACTGTATATCGGAAAACATCTCCACAATGATCATCAACAATCACGGTGTTGATGTTGGTATTGACATAGCCAATGTCAATGACCATATGGGCAACGACCACCACTTTGATCACTATCTTTGCAAAGATATATTATCAGACACCGAGATGGATTTGCTATCCAAGCAACCCTTTGAAGATAAAGTTAAGCTGTTTGCATTGATATGGAGCATCAAGGAGAGTTATACAAAGTTAATTGGTGTAGGCTTGAGCTACACAAACTTGGCCAATGTTTCTGTATTTAACAATGACACAGACCTTGACCTGTATCAACAAGAATATCTTAACGTTAGAATAGATGGAGATGAGGTGGATTTCAAGGTCTTTTGGCACAGCCATCAAGTCATTTCGGTTTGTCAAAGATCTTCCGCGTCCATCACTTTACCATTGATGATTAGAGAGATGAATCTCAGTAAACTTACCTCTTCATATCCCCTATCCATTATGGCATCCTCTTCATTCAACTCAAAGAAGCATAGCAAATATTTCTCCCTTTACCTAGGTTACTTGCCTTCAAGTGCAATTTCTTATGGCCCCAACAGATTCACCATCATTTATTACTCCTTACTTTCCAAATATTTACTTTCTCAAAGGATTGAAAACACCAATGCATACATTGATTACATAAAGGACTTGTATGTGGAGAATGATGAATTCTGTGGCTTCACACCCAGCAAGAATCGCTTTCCTAAGGGAATTGAAAATAACATTCCACAGAATTTTTTTGCTATTCTCAACTTGTTATTGCTCGGATGTAAAGATTTCCAGTTTGTTAATGTTTCAAAAATAACCAACAAAATCAAACAGTACCTGTATGGAGCATGTGATGATGTGAGAGACTTCTACATGGGATTCTCGCTTTTGTTTATATTTGACAAACTTGAAGGACCGGATCTTCAAAAGACCATTGAATGCATTGAAAACGACTGTTTCATTGATAACTATGGATTCACCAACTACAAGAAGGGTGATGTCCATTCAGGGTACATTTCCTGTATAGCAAACATCTTTCAGATATTGAAGTTGAGATTTGGTTATTGTATAAATGAAAAAAAGAAAAATATCACCTTTGAGTGGTTATGCCACAGGCAGGTGTACAACCACAAGGATCCTAAATATAACGGAAATGGGGGTTTCAATGGAAGAGAAAACAAAAAGGTGGATTCCTGCTATGCATTCTGGAACTTGTCAGCAATGAACTACTTCCGAAACTCACAAAGTCCCGTTTATGACATGGATATGTACAAGACGTACATCCTTAAACTACAAGATCCCATAAAGGGAGGGTTTGCCAAGCATTTGGTTGAAGATGACGACGATGACCATCTAGACAGTGACGTGTACCACAGCTTCACAACTCTCTGTGCAATTGGTTTGGTAGATGGAATCCTGGACTCCACTCTTTGTTTGCCAAAGACCACGTTTACATCAATCATAAATAAGGAGATTAAGTGCTAAGAGCAAATTGTCTCTTTGTTTTTTTTTTTTTTTCATATATACAAGTTTATTTGATTAATTCCTCATAGACACCCCAGGCAATACCTGCCGCCAGGGACTTTCTAATCAATCTTAAAGTTAATCCGTCAAATAAGTTCAGAACACCCTCGTTTTTCACAATATCAGTGAATGTGTTAAACAGGTTTTTGTTTAGCTTTGGTTGCAACTGTATTCTTACTCGGATGGTGTCAAAGGGTGCTGTTACTGTGCTTGAAACTATAGCAGCCACTATGGCAGAGCTTGAGTTTATGAACAATGAGTTCTCACTATACCTATTTAAAAAGGTTTTGGAAAGTTCATAGTTCATTAGGTAAATTCCTGCGTAGGGAGAGTCTCTTAGTATTGTTGATCCAAAGCCCTTGAAGAACCCCTTGACTCCACTCTCCCTCATTATGTCTGTATAGGCATCACTCAATGTTTTGTAGTTGTACAAAGAAGATTCAAAACGTGTCTTTATCACTGTCAATGGCATGAGCAAAAAGCCTACAGATGACCTTGCTACGGAAGCTGATATCAGATTGCCCACGTTGGATATTTTAGGCAAGGTTGATGACTTGTTGTATTCTCGATTGTTCTCAAACTGGAAGATTATGTGTCGAAAACTGTTCAATGACGTCAAATACAAAGCTGACCCTATGGATGTTCTCAGGAATGATGGGAATGTTCCCTTCCACAAATCCAGGAGGTTTGATTTTTTTATATCATTCTTCAAATGGTACTTCTGGTTATGGTTTCTCTTTTGTTGCTTTCGAGTCTTGAGAAGATCTAGTGGCTGTAGAATAACAGATGAAATCCCACCAACTATAAACGCACTATAGAGATGTTTTCGTGTTTTCACAGGGATTTTCGCATTTTCTGATGACATTTTTTTTCCTTTTTTGTTTCTTAGTGCTCTATAATGATATAGGTTTTGCTGATTATTTATTTAACTGTTATAAAATAGATGGATTGTGTGTACAACGTGTTTCAATGACCATTACCAAAAAGTCAAACTAATTCAAAACTCTGAAAAAAAGGCAAGGGATGATTTCGTTTGAAACTGTATGATTCAATTGCGTATTTTTTTTTGGCTTAGAATTTCAACAAAATACTGATTTTACACGTGACATTTTAGTTTTCTGTATCGCTGTGACATGCTCTGTCTGTAAGTTTTTTTGAACATACAACAAGTATACTGATTCATTTGAAATAGAGTGTAAGAAAGAAGTTTTTGTCAGCTGATTTTTCTCCATAAAGTTTAGAATAATAAAAGGTGAGAACTCTTGGATGACTGTGATAAAATATCTCTCTCCAAAAATCATGTCGGATATAAACACATACAAACCTAACTTATCGCAGCAGTTTCCATTATCTTTCAAAATTGCTTTTTTTTTGAGAAGAAAACAATGTAGGCAACCCTAAGCAAACTTTCTGTATATCCAAAAGGAAGACTTGAAATATTCATTTCCATCATAAAGAACAGATATCTGTACCAAGGATACCATTGTTTAAAAAGTCTTTACCATACAAATGAATAGAAATAAATCCAGACGTAGATCTTCCACAAGTGAACCTTCTTTGTTCAAAAAGAATGTCAACAGTTCTATCAGGCAACAAGATCTAAGTGACTTATACTCACGTCCAATACAAAAACTGCTGAAACTAGATAACGAATTCAAAAGAAAACACGACTCAGTCCCGAATTCAGACTATGCTAGAATCATGAACAGAAGCAACCAAAGTATACTGGACAGGGTAGTGTACGATGAAAAGTTCAAAAACAGCACACTAAAAAGGATTGATAGCTATGCCAAAACAGCTCACGTTATAAATTTTCAAAAGCGCCAAGTGCTGATGGATTACATGGAAAAGAATCATCCAGATAGCTTGCTCAAAAATGGTTGCGTGGACGTAAAGTATAAAAATATTGAAAGTTTAAGTCCAGATGAAAAGTTGATTTTTGAGTTATCAAAAAGATCAATCAATAAACACAATAACCATACTGGTGACAATTTAAAGAAATATATAACGTCAACAAATCTGCATGATACAATATACATATCCATTGACTTGGAAGAGTATGAGTTCACGCACAAAATCACAGAGGTTGGTATCACCATATATGATCCCAGAGAAAATGGAAGCTACTTCATGAACGGTGATTATTGTACCAGCCAAATACCCACTTTTAGAAAATACCATGTAATAATAGAGGAAGAAATCGACAGCAGAAATTCAGTTCACATTCTGTGCAAAAAGCCAGAATCTTTATTCAATGAAACCTACATTTTAACAAAACGTGAGACCAACAAGTTTCTTCAGAGTATATGGGACAGATATTTCAACAACGACAACATTGCCAGAAATGGGTTCAAATGTGCATTGGTGGGGCAGTCCGTGGGTGGTGATATCAAGGAATTAACAAGACAATTCAACATCAAAAGCTTTTGTGAATTTGATTATGACTTGACATTAGGCAAAGTTCTGGAAAATACACCAAGAAAGATATTGGTTTATGACACAGAAAAGATCAGCATGACTTTCTTGTTCAATGCTGTATCTGTGAAGAAACAGCTGAGATTCTTGAACATCCCACATGGGTCACTGCACAATGCCCTGAATGATGCTTATTTCACATTGATCTCATTTCTCACCATGACAAATATCGAATCCAGAATAAACCTAAAGCTGGATGACCCAATGGAGCTTCTGAAAAAATGCACTCTCTTGAACATGATCAGAGTCCATCCCGAAAAGGTGCTCCCTGTAGAGGTGTTGTACAACATTGAGGAAAGCGAGCATAAAAGAAAGAGTAGTAAGAAGATGGCGAAGAACACTGAGCAGTTGGAATATGGATTGCCTCTGAATACCACGAACTACTTAGATCTTCTGGACTTTTAATTGATCTTTACTTCTTGGTCCTCTTCAACATTAACAATACCATGGGACTCGTCTTTTTTCAATGACTCGGTATCAACTGACTTTGGAACCTTGACAGCTAAACCCTTGATTAGAGAGTATTCATGCACAATTTCTGCATCGAACTTATGTGCAACATTCTTGAAAGCTTCAGCAGCATGGGAATCTTTGAAAGTAATAATCAGGGTTTTGAAATCACAGACAGCAAATGTCATATTTTTTGTTAATATATAATTAGTTTTTGTTTAAATGTTAGGAAAGAAAATGATTTGTTGTTTTTTTTTTTATGTAAAAACAGATGGTTTTTCTTCAGAATGGTTGTGTTGTCTTTTCCTCAAGTATTAGAGAAAAAGATTGAGATATACATTATTTTTGTTAAACAGATATTTGTCTTGTTTAAAGCATATTGTGATACCTCCTTTATATAGTTATCATATATTTTTTAAGGGGTAGGGGGAAAAATAAATCAAATCGCTATCACGTCTGGAGATAAAATTAGCAGATAAACGCTCATTACGTGTGCATTGTATTATTTATTTTTGAGTTAACTTTAATTTCACCATTGGCAAGTATAAGTCAGTATCACATAGGTAACTTTTTAGAGTAACAAGAAAGCAGAAAGTGTAAAAATCTTTTTCAATAAATACCAAGTTTATCTTTAATCAAAAATATATAAATAGTTCAAATGAAGCATTCGTAGTGAAGTGCAAATCTTTTAATGATCTTGTTTTATTATTTACATGTGTAGTGCAACTGTGAAAATTAAATAACTAGATCAAAGATCCAAGTTGTACTTGTCATTAGAGGTTTCTTTAATTTCCTTGTTTAAATGACCTAGAAGATCCAAGTTATCGTCTCTCAATGATACCCAATTATCCTTGATGCTGTCGTAATCAAATCTGAACGGGCCTGAGATAGGTGATGAGAGCCATATCTGCTTGTTAGGAGGCTGTTTATTGATCACATAAGTGCCCACATTTTCCAAGTCAAACTCCACGACACCCTGGGCAGCGTCCACTGAGCTTATAAACGAGGGATCGTCTTCAGAAAGTGATTCCAACTGATCGGTTAGATCCTCTAAAAACAAGTTAGCCTTCTTGTCGTACAAGTCAGGGTTTAGTTCAAGAATATGCTTTGGGATTGAAACACCACTGGTAGCAGCACTGATTTTGTTTTTATAAATAGGTTGTATGTGGAATTGTGATTTGATTGCTTTGTTGTAACTGGTTCTGTTAAGAAGGTGTTTAGTGGTTGTTAGTCTGAATGTATTAAGCATTGTATTGGTGTTGTTGAATTAGAGTTTTCAATGATTAAAGAGAGTATACCTTCTAGTAAAGTTATTCTTTAATATATTTTGTATAGAGTTTTCGTTTTTTCGATCTTGCTGAAGACCCAAAAAAAAATATATGTAAATCGTGTGTAGAAAATGTGAGGCTAATACAACACGTGATCTCTTGCAAAAAAAAATAAAAAAAAAACTATGAAGTCTTTTCATTCTTTTCGGATATAACATCTTCTGTCCCAAAATTTTTTTTTCACTTTGAAATCAACCTTCATCATTTTTTCAAAAATAATGATATCTCATACACTGTATATTAACATTACATCTTTGAATTTCTTAAAGAAAACATTCAAGAGATTAACCGTTTCACAAAATGTTTCTTATTATAATTGCTTTAATTGCACTAGTCTTTATTGTAGGCTTTTTGTTCCCTATCATGTCAGGTGTACTCAAGTTTGATGCCAAGAACTCCAAGACATTCAAGAACAAAAAAAAAATTGGGTATAAACTAAATATTGAGCCGGAAAACAACACCAAACTCATGACTTCTGTCAAGAAGAACATCACCACCAAGGATATGAATGATCCAAACGTGTTTGAGTATGACATAGAAGAACTGATAAGAGATGACATGTTAAAAGAAGAAAGGGAAAACGAAATACTACAAAACTTAAGAAAGAGACAAATGAAACAGTGAGTACTTTGGAAATGATAATATCTTTTTTTTTTTTTTCAGATGAATACTATATAATAAGGTTTTACTATAATTCTGTATATTTTTATTTTTTTTTTTTTGAATCTTGAATGGCAAAGTTCTTTCTTTATTCTTCTAATTCTTCTTGTTCTAATAATACACCTCCTTCTCTATATTCCTTTTCTGGGTTTTGGACTGAGTCGTTGACTTCGGATTCAGATGCAAGTTCTGCATTCTTCATTTCTTCCTCCTTCATCTTCATCAATTCAGCATTCTTGATCATGGTGTCTTCGATTTTCTTATTCAATTCAGCAACTTTCATGTCCTCCTTCATCTTCTTGGTGGCTGGGTCGTAATCGTACTCATAGAACATCATGAACACACCTGGAATTCCCAAAACCTCTTGTTCATCCACCAAGGCTATTGACTCATCAGATATTCTCCACCAACAGCCTCTTATCTTTCTAAATGCTATGTAGTGACCGTAATTGTGGGATCCATAATGGATTATAACAGACTTCAATTGATAGGTTAGGGGACTGTTTGGAGTGTTGATTGCCTTGACGGAGTTCAAAGTTAAGGTTGGCTGTGGGTACTCATCCTCCTTTTCCTCAACTTTTTCTTCCTCGTCAGATGAAGTCTCTTCATTTTCCATTTCAGAATAGTTTGGTGGGTTTTCAGGCATTTCTTCGTCCTCAGAGGTTTCATCATTGCTGTAGTATTCCTCTTCAAACTCCTTTTGCACTCTTTCATGAGCTAGTCTAGATTCGTGTCCAATGTGTTCATCTTCATCTTGTTTGAATTTCACCTCATTTTCTTCCTCCTTTCTTGACATTGGCAATCTGGCATCCAATTGCAAATCCTTGAACTCAGTGGTCCATGGAGTCAAGTTTAATTTACTGTTGAAGACGACTCTGGAGTTGTTCTTTCTTATTTGGAAAGTTTCCATATCGAAGCATGATCTGTTGATGTGAATAGACAACAGTGGTGGTGGTCTGGCTATCAAAATCTTCTTGGACTTTGATATTCTTGCTATGAAATTTTCATCTCTAAGTGTTTTATATTTTTCCTCGTCAATAACATGCTCGGTCAATAACTCATCCACATCTTGTAACTTTTTGATGTGTTCAGGATTCTCGTCCTTTGAAACTAGCTTGATTAAGTGTTCTTTCAAAAGATTCAAAGAACATCTGTAGCACTCAACACCCTCAATGATTTCTGGCTTCTTCCATTCATCTAACAGACCAGATAACTTCAAAATGCCGTTCATGGAGTCACTAGGTAAATTCAAAGAAAGACCAGAGAAGACAGAGGTTCTTATACCCCCATTTTCACCACAGTTTAAGCATCCAATTCTTTCACAAGTGATACCATCCAATGGGGTCATCAACTTGTGCGGAGTGTACAGTCTATCTTCCTCATTTTCTGGATCAACTATATTAGGATCTAACAAGGATGAAGGAATGTAAACAGTGCCCACCTTGTCCAATTTTTCTTGCTCAAGCAAAGCACCTTCAGGTAAGTCCTTAAACTTTACTGTCTTCAATTCATTTTTTGCTTCTTTGGCCTTTTCAGGATCCTTGACCTTCTCAATGGTCTTGACATTTTTTTCCAACTCAGTGATCAAAGTTTGGAAAAACTCTTGAGCGTCTTGTTGGTCATCTCCCAAGACAACATCTCTATTGTTCTTACCTCTGGTGATGGTCTTCAACAACTGGTTTGGCTTGGTTGTGTAGTTTCTGTTGTAGTACTTGTTGTTTAAAACGTCTAAAAGCTGATGCAATCTCTCAGAGAATCTGATATCAACAGTGCTTTTGTTGATGTTGATTTCTTCTTCACCGGTATTTTCATCTTCTGAGATCTTCTTGGACAATTGACTCTTTTCTAACAACTCCTTATCCAAGAAGTTCAATATCTCGTTGGATGAAGCAAGACTTTGTAACACAGAGTTCATAAAACACGTGTTTCCCTCATTGAACAATCCACCTGGGAACCCACCCTCTTCAATAATGACAGTGTTCAAGGCTTCGGTGTATGGGTGCTGTTTACTTTTGTATGATCTTGTATTGTATCTGTTGCTCATTAGTTGTATATAGTGATTTATTCTGGATCTTAGTCTGTTTAAATACTTGGCTGGTTTGTTGTTAAATAATAAAAAAGAAGTTAAAAAAAGCAGTAATAGTAGTTTTAGGTTCTCTTTAATAAATGCAGTTTGTGTTGATGAGTTTAAGATGGTATTGTTGTTGTTCAACTCAAATGACATTCAGTTTATTTGGATTGTATGATAATATCTTTGGTTAATCTAACAATATTATAGTTTCTTTTCCTTTTTATGAATAGTTTTGAGAGAATAAAAAGGTATAATAAGAAACTCAAAAAAGTTAAATCAAAAGAGAGTAAAAGTGTTTTAAATGTAGTATTTTATTTGATTGATACGGTTGAATCTTTAATAAAAGTGAAATTAAATGATAATTTATTAAGTTATTGGAAGACTTTTTTTTACTTTTTCTTAAATTATATCTTATACTGTTTTATATACTGATATGTCTCTTGGTTCTTAACCAAAAATACAAGTTTAAGAATGTACAAACATACTTTATATATCATAAGCCTTGTTTAAAAATAAGATTAATCATTTGAAGATATCCATGTGTGTGTTTAAGTCAACTTTTTCTTTTTTTTTTGGTATCTGCAGATCACGTTTTTTTTGCCACCGAATCTCAACTTTTTCAAGCATGGCTTCAACCTCCCTTTATTTTTGGTACGTCCAGTTTTATCGCATCATGATAAGAATCAGATCTATTTTTTGAAAACTGTTCTTTAACTAACAACAAAAACACTAATTACACATATGGTTGGATGAAAAATCAAAAAAGAGTATATCTAAGTCAGTATATAACTATTGCTACATTGATTTTTTACAATTAAATCTTCAAGTCTTCAATCTTAACTTCATCAACAGCGGTGCTTTGTTCTTCATTAGCTTGTTCACCGTTTTCTTCAGCACCTTCCTCTTTTCTGTAAGGCTTCTTAACGTATTCTTTTTTCCAGTAAACAGCCAAGTTGGACAATCCAGCAACATCGTACTTGTTCAAACCCATGATACACTTGGCAGCACTGGCCTTGTATGCAAATGTGGCCAAACAGTAGCCTTGGAAGTGTTCGGTTTTGACTATAGGACCAAAGAACTCGTTCATATAACAGTCCAAAACAAATCTTGGCAATTGATCTGGAATTCTACCAATGAAGACAGAGGTGTTGTCAACTGGGGTGATGGATCTGGAAATAAAGCTGTCAACACTCTTCTTGGTGAATGGTCTGGTAGGTGGGTTCAAGAAGACTTCTTCTGGGGATTGTGGGGCCAATTCAAAGAAACTTGGCAAGTCGTTGTAAACACGCTTTGGTTGTCTCTTGGCTATTCTTGACTTTTGTTCCTTCTTGGCAGCATGATTACAAACAATGGCTTTGCCATTCAATTCCTTGCCGTTCTTGGCATCAATGGCGCCTTGGGCAGCTTCTTGGGAGTTGAATGTGGCAAACCCATAACCTCTGTTGTTACCACTTTCCATATCCCACATAACATTGGCAGTTACAAAGCCTTCAAGTTCCTTGAAGAAGTTAATCAAAGTTTCATCATCAACATCAACATTCAAGTCACCAACGAATATGCTGAACTTAGGTTCGTCAGAGTTGGTGGCAGCTATGTTCTTGAAGGCCTTCTTGACTTGTATTTCGTAATTTTCAATGGTCTTACCGTTCAACTGTTCCAAGGCCATGTTGGCTTCAGAAGGAGAAGAGAATTCAATGAAGGCAAAGTTGGCAGTTAGTGCAGAAGGATCTTCGATTCCTTGGAATTTTTGCTTTTGTAATTCTTGTTTATTTTGCTTGCTGATGACAATGTTACATGATACGATGTTCCCACAGAACTTGAAGTAGTTTTGCAAAGTTTCTGAAACCAATGATGGGTTGATGTTTCCAACAAAGACTATGTTTTCATTGGCAGCTTTTCTACCTTCAGTGGCCTTGGCAGCCTTTGGCTTGTTGGCTTCTGCTTCATTTTCAGCTTCTTCGTCTTTTCTCTTTTGCTCAGCTAATGGGTCAATCAAAGTACCAGTTGGCAAAGAAGCCTTTATTTTTTGTTCTTCTTCCTTGGTTAGCATACCAGGAATGATTCTTTTAGGAGCAGACATGTTTGGAATTTAAGATATGGGTTGGAGAAAGCAATCAATTATTTATATTAAAAGAAACTTTGAAGAATTCAATTCAACTTCCTGTAGATTAACCCTTTGATCTTATTGTGTTTGGTTTGTCATATTCTGAGTAAACTTTAAAACTCTAAGATCTACTTCGTAAAGTAATAATTTTTTTTTCCTCCAATCTCGCTTATTTATTTCCCATTTAGGAAAAGTGTGCTTAATATCAATTCAGAAGCTCTTGGCTTCCATTTGCATTTTTTCCTCAGGTTTTTTTCGCCCAACAAAGAATTCACCAAAAAAAATTTTAGGAACTCCACAGAAGAAAAAAAAAAAAGAAACAAAAAATTTGCACCTGTGGACTGGTTGCTGCTTTATATCCGATACGAATACCTTTCTTAACCATCACACATTACAACCAATCTTAGCACTGTAAACATATCACCAGAACATTACGTATCAATACTAAGCATTCTGTTATAGAAAAATGGAAGCTGCAGCTGCCTTGCCTGAAGACAAATACTTTCACGAGAACCCAAAGCCAGTATACCTGGACTCACTTATTGAACAAACAAGGGCCTTCTTAAACACCCATGACAAAGACGAAAAGATTGTTCTGGTCACAAGTGGTGGTACCAGTGTTCCCTTGGAAAGCAACACTGTAAGGTTCATTGACAACTTCTCTGCTGGTACAAGGGGTGCGTCAAGTGCAGAACAGTTCCTGTTCAAGGGTTATAGAGTGATTTTCTTACACAGAGAGTTTTCTCTGCAGCCTTTCAACAGACACTTCATAAGAACAAAAAACCTGAACTTCTTGGATTACTTTAACGCTGAAGGTGAAATTGATGAAAAGTACCTGGAAAGTATCAAATCAATGAAATCATTGGCTGAAAAATATAAAGACGCGCTGTTGATGTTGCCCTTCACCACTGTGAACGATTACTTATGGTCATTGAGATCAATTGCCAAGCTGTTGAATAACAACAACGCTATGTTTTACCTGGCAGCAGCTGTGAGTGACTTTTACGTTCCTTATGGGAAATTGCCTGAACACAAAATACAGTCAAGATCTGAATTTCAGGATAAATCTGAAGGCAAGGTGAATGAATCCGGACAGCTTATATTGGATCTGGATCCCGTGCCCAAATTCCTGAGAAAGCTTGTTCAAAACTGGGCGAACAAATCGATGATTGTATCATTCAAGTTGGAGACTGATGAAGAACTGTTGATTACAAAGGCTAAGCAAGCATTGAAAAACTACAACCATCAGCTGGTCATAGGTAATATCTTGTCTACAAGACACAAGGAGGTAGTGGTGTTATCAGAAGAAGAGGAGAGTGAACACTGGATAAGAGTCAGTGATGAAACTTTGAAAAGTCATTGCATTGAAGAATTCATCATTGAGGATATAACAAAAAGACACGAAAAATGGATGAGTAATGATAATTAGATTATTAAAGTTATTAGAGAATATTGTTCATCAAATATAACAAGTGAAGTTCTTGTCTGTATTTATTTATATTTTAAACAAAAGAGTAGAAAAAATTCTATAGATATATACTACTTAATGATGTTTTGATTGAATCTATTTACAAAAATGACATTCCTAGTCCATATTGAACCTTCCCTCTGGAGTAATCGGAGTCATAACACATCAAAGGAACACCAAAGTTGAGTTCAAATCTAGCTACAGGATGAACGAAACTTATTCCCAGACCACAACTCAATGTGTGACCAGAGTTGAACAAACTTTTAACATCAGTTGTCAAGTGTCCACCATTCATGAACAGCAGCCATTTGAAGTTACTGTCTTTTTTAAATGGATATAAAATAGACATTCCATATGAAACATGGTTGGTTCCACCCAAAGAAATACCTTTGTTTTTCACATTGTTTTTATTCAGGATCTCTTCGGTTTTTGGTCCTAACCCCATGGTATTGAAGAGTCTGACATCATTTGGACCACCTTTTTGAAACTTCTCAAGAATAGGCAAGTTGTTTTCATTGCCGTACTGGAAAATCGTTCCTATCTTAAATGAAGATATGAAGGTCATCAACCTATCGGAAACTGGGAATGACTGGGCATTTTGGTACTCAAACTGTACTGATTCCCAATACTTTTGCAATGAAGGAATGTAATTTGCTTGGAGTGTTGATTTCAGTAGTGTACCTACCTGTGGAGTCACTTTACTGTCTCTGTTATCTTTCACCAAGTTTAGTTGCATTTGGAATCTATCATAAGGCTTGAATTCCTTGATAATTGAAAACGGTAATTTAAAGACATTGTTATTTTGTTGATGCAATCCGATTTTTGCATGATCAATGGACAGGTTGAAGTTCCAAGGAGATCTTTTGATACCTTCCAATGATGATAATGAACTTGGTAAAAACTTGAAGTTGTATGACCATTCAAGCTTTGAATTGGTCATGTCATACATTAAAAAGTCTCCCCACGCTCTTTTGTTTTGTAAAAAAGTTAAGCTTACCTTGTTCCATATATTCAAAGGTCTAGATAATTGAAGCATTATGTTACTTTTCGTTTTGGTTCCTTTTTCAACATCAACAACCAAATTTTCACCGTTCTTTAAGAAATTCCTTAATTGTAGTTGGATATAACCATCACCTTCACCATTACCAACCTTGGAACCTGTCTTAGCAGCAAATTTCTTCAGAGGAACAAAAGTCAATTCAGGTTCAATGATAACAATCTTGTTTTTGGAGAATGTGAAGGGCATTTGATTGATCTTACTCAAGTCTACCAATCTAGCACCAACGTTTCCTATATTCAATTCTTGAATCAGCCCGTTACTAATCAGCTTTTCTTGGAGAATCATTGACTGAATTTGAAATTCTTCCATGGTTTGCACTTTTCCTAAAGTTTCTTCTGTGTACTTGTAAAGAACCTGTGGATTGAATGGTATTGACCCTTCATTGAATTTTATGTTCATGACCTTAATTTTTTGAAATGGATCCTTTTGGAATAAATCTTCTATTTCTTTCTGTTCTTGAAGAATTGCACGTTGCTTTTCCATTAGTACTTCATCTAGTTTAACAGGTTCAGTATGTGACTCAATAGCACTGATAGCGTTGTTGATATCATGATCAACAGTTCCTCCACCCAACGACATTAATATTCAATGTTAAGCAGTTCTAAATTTATTTATTTTGATTGGTATGTTGGATGATTCTTATTTCAAAGCTTTAAATAACTCGAGATATATACATTAAGCTTTACTTGATAAACTTTAATGTCACGGAGAAAGGAAAAAAATCGTAAAAATCGTTTCATGAAAATTCAACATCTTCAAGGTTGAACAAAAAAATTAATCAATAATAGTTATATCCGAAGTAAACTATGGTATAAGCATACATCATCTACATATCGACATCCTACTTTTCAGCCATTTTCTTGAATTTGGCTTCTCTCTGGATGTATTTCT
>ERZ794949.369-NODE-369-length-14805-cov-154.759797_pt1 | contig 14805 bp, 5 predicted proteins | sample MGYA00511363_ERZ794949 | MGnify/ENA primary metagenome ERZ794949 (study PRJEB30137, sample SAMN04331402) | food metagenome | isolation source: T1 must sample point D1 replicate B | place: Australia: South Australia ...
ATGTCCGCTGCAATGTCCCCTTTTTGGCAAGAATTAATTAATCTTGATCTCAGTACCAGCGAAAAAAAAGCATCTTCATATGATTAAACATTTAAGAATTTCCTAAATTGGCAAAAATTGGCGTGTGCATCTGCTACAAAAAAAATTTTAAGCTTTTAAATTACTTCCACCCAGAAGTTTTTTTTATCTCGTTACACAATTTTTAAAAAGGAAAAGGTCACCTTTAAAAGGCTTTGATTGATTGAAATTAATAACGAAATCATATTAAAACGGTTCAGATAACCGTCAAACAAAGGTCAATACTTAAAATAAAAAAAAAACCTATCATTGAAAAATTATATTTCAAATATATATATATATTAATAACTTAGGGATATTTTCTTTGAAATGGCAGTAAAGAAAAATACAACCTCCGAAATTAAAATACTCAGACAAGAAACTCATAACATCAATGGATACACTTACAGCCTTGATGGGAGTGATTTTGTTGCATCATCAACAAGTTATTTCAAAAAAAATAGATGCTTAGATTTGCCGAATCTATCCACAAATGAATTCAGGTTTGATTTGGATAACATGAACATTTATAATGAATTCGTAAACGATATCGAAAATATACAGAAAGGAATTCAAGTCAAGTCATTAAAAGGTTTTCCAACAACAAATTTGACGTTGACTATTTTAGATTCAGAAGTGGACCTTAATAAAGAGTTTGAAGACTTTACCAAAAATAACAAAAAAGGAGCAATTAATTCACATCTTGCGGAAACATTAAATTACCTTTTTGGCAACGGAGATACAAAACAAAAGACCAAAAGAATTATTGAAAGTATAAAGAAAAACAATTCAGGAATAGCAGGACTACCAAAACTTGAACAAAAGCTGTTTGATGAGGATGGAAATATCATTGTCAAAAAGAAAAGAGGAAGAAAGAAAACTGAGGAAATTCTCTTATTAGAGCCAATAGAGAAGAAAAAACGTGGAAGACCACCTTTGCGTAAAATACCTTTCAGAGTTTTTGTTCCTGACAAAATGAAGAGCGGTGATTCTGCTGATGAAGAAAGCTTGGAATCAATGCCTGCACCATCAGAATCTGCACCAAGTTCTGTAGCATCTAGACCACCAACTCGAAAAAGAAGACCAACTTCAGCTCCAAAGCTTAAAAAGTTTTCAGCATTTGCTGATAGTTATACTCCTCTTAACCAAGTAGAAAATAGCGAGGTTGTAGAGTATTTAAACTTAGAGGTACTTCCGCAGTCTTTGTTGGCAACAGTAAAAACAGAGTTTACATCAGACAGCAGAAATACAAAAATCACCAAAAAAGAACTAATTGAACAAAGTTTTATCAGATTGTATCAGTCGGCATTGCTTGCCAAAATGAGATACGAAAATGGAGACAAGAATAGTAGAGCACAATATGAAACGGATATTTGTAAGATATATGTCAACCTTATGTGTGAATTGCTGAAGAAGCTTGGGATACCTGAAGACCAAGAGCTTGTAGATGAATACTTTAAAGGTGTTGTTTTTGATAATAATGAAGAAAAATATAAGCATAACTTGAAAGGCGAGCAATCTGTTTTTGAAGGTCGGAAAGTGGCAGATAATAACAAATCATTGGACCCTTCAGAAGTGATATTGAATATCACAAGTGAAAAGTCAAAACCATTAGTCAATAAATTGTTAACAGTGGGCAAGCTAGATGAGCATGAACTTCCTACAGTATTAGTAGGAAATGTTTTGCTTAAATTGAACGAATATGAAGACAGAAAAACTTTTGATAAGATCGTTCTTGTTACTAAAGAAATTCTTTCGGAAGGTCCAAAAGCCAGCTCTTATTACCAATTTTTGAGCTTTGTGGCCAGTAATTTATTACCGGATCAATCCAACTTAGAAGACATCAAGACCAAGATACCATTTGATTTACTCTTTTTAAGTGATTCTGACATTAAAGATCAAGAAAAAGTCAACTTAGTCAAAATATTTGCTCCTTTAAAATTACAAATTGACTTGGCTAAGGAATCACCAAACAAAAAAGATGAAACAACAAATCTTCAACCCAAATCTTATGAAGAAATGAAAGATGCCAAAGCTGAAAATCCATCAACCTCCTCAGAATCTACTGATTTTTTTGAATTGAATGAACTGTTTTCTGATTCAGTATTGAAAAAATTAGGTTTGAGAGATTTTAATGGTAGAACAAGTGAAGATCTGAAAATGGAGGCTAAATATAATGAACTAAGAACAAAGGCATTGGCTGAAGGAATGGAAATTACTGAGGATGAAATAACAAATATGATTAATCAAGTAGCCAAAGATGAAGCTAATTTACTTTTCCTTCAAGGGTCTCAAAAGATGAAAAAAGGACGTAAAATTAAGAAAAACTATGTTCTGCCACCAAAACCCTTGGCAAACTCGGCCACCTACACCCAAGAAATCAAAAAATACAATGCCGCTAAAGATTACTTGAGAGATCCAGCTAATACCTCTCTAAGAGTTGTATGCCAACAAAATAAAATCAGTGTACCGACTCTGATCACATACATGGATGCAGGTAGAGTTTCCAGAATGTTGATAACAGGTAGATACTCGGGTTCTACAGTTATTAGAGATTCGAGTTTCAATAACAGAGGGAAAAGTTTGTATCCAGATGAGATCAAAGGTGTATTTTTACAAAAGACCTATGAACAATTGCTTGAAGCAAAGAAAAGCTCGTTGAAGTGCGACATACCTAAGGACAGCAAGATTTCTGCTAGACTATCCATAGCCAAGCATGATCTGTTAGAAGAATTGAAAAATAATTTAGTTGATGCTGGTACTGATACGACTAATAAAGAAGAAAGTGTTGATTTAAGTCATCCAAGTTCATCTTTGGCAGATGTCAGCGGAAATCTCAGCATAACAACCACAGCTACCGGTGATGCTTCAGCAGTGCAAAAGTACTTAACCAACAGAGTGGACAAATTATCAGTTAAATACCCGGTTTTAAGATTGCCTTATCAAGAAACTTTTGCAAATGATGTGTTGAGATCAGAGACTAAAGCAGGGTTGGCTGATATAATCAAGTCTCCGATTTTGAGTATGGTTGAGAAAAACAGCGAAATTGCGAAAGAAATTGATTTTGAATATTTAAGTTCGGATTGTGTTTATTCAATGAGCAATACCGTAGCTGCGATAGTTGATTCCAACTTTGATTTTGCTAGCTTCCTCGGTGGTGTGTTCAAGAAAAAAAAGTCAAATTTGTTCAAAAAAAACTCTGTGCAGCCATCAGCATCCAAGCCACCAAGTGCAACAGAAGGCTCTGAGTATTCAAAAAATAAGTCTTGTTTCAAGTTGATTCAGTTCAAAGAAACTTGAGTTTATCCCCTTGTTTTCCAGTTTTTGTATATATATCATAGAGACTTAGGTGGAATTCCACACTGATTAATTCATGTATATACATATCAAATGTAGTAATATGTACATATCAAATGTAGTCGTATGTACATGTCAAACGTAGCAATATGTAAATATCTGATGTAGCAACACATGCATGTGAACTGCGGTAATATACACATGTCTCACGTGATTGCATCTCTCCAAAAGCCATGCTGCCTATTATCGCTACCAAAACAACACTTATCACGGCGTCCCTGCGACTAGGTGGCAAAACGGGGAGGAAAATGAAACGGCTGTTTGAAAAACGAAAATGGTCAAAGGTGCTCTGTCGGGTCTTTAAATTTCAATTTTTTTTTTTTTTTTACATCTGCTCGAAAGACCTAAAAAAAAATTATAATACATGGTGTAATCACCACTTTGTCTAGCCAATCTTATCAGCAATATTACACTTCAGAAAGCTAAGTGACTTTAAACCAAGGAAATAATAAAAGCATAAAAGTTATTTATTGAAAAGACTTTTATAGGTTTGGTTATTTTAAAAGAGTTCATAAACATTAGTTTTATTTATATTCGTTTGAAACAAGTTTAAAAGTATAGGCTTACGCACTACTTTTTTTTTTTTTTCGTTTTAAGACATACAACCATCAAGTGAACATAATACTTTGTATTTTATACAAATCATTAACAAAAACCAATCCAATCGTTAATTTCTTTTTTCTTTTTTTCTTTCTTAATTGAATTATCAGGATTAAAAAAACTGCAAACAAAAACTGACCAATAAAATATAAAAATTTAAGTAATCTCGCAACAATAAAAACAACAACAAATTTAACATGAATAATAAAGAATCCAGCAGCAATACAAAAAATCCTAGAAGTATGAGTAATGCTGAATCAACCACACATGATATGTTGAAAGTAGGTGGTAGAAATAGTAGCATTAGCAAGATTATTTCTGAGGGAAAGGCAACTGAAATAAACAACATAGTCGCTGAGTCATCAGGAACCAGCAGAAAACCTTCTTTTGGAAAAGTCAAAGCTTCCGAAGGTATGTCTTGCATTGATATCAAAGAAGAGCTTAATAAACTGCGATTTGAGAAACACGATGATGACTCATATAACCAACAAAAGGCTGGACTTGTAGAAAATAAGCATTCTAAAAGCATTTCACAAGAAAAATCTACTGCTGTATCACTGTCTAGCTACAATGATCAGCTTTCGAGCAATAAGAGAAGAAGAAGTATCAGTAGCACTGAAAGTGGAGAGAAATCTGAAAAGGATTTTAATGAAGATATGAATGGAAAGAAAACAGAAACTGAAAAGCCCCAGCTTTCTAGTGCGGCTTCAGGCAAAAAGGATGATAAACAAATAAAAACACTGAATAATGGAAATACACAAATTGAGCTTCTCGAAACTGAAGAAGTGTTCAAGAAGAAACAAAAAGTATTAAAAGATAAAGTCCAAAATGTCAATAGTGTATACGAAATTTCAAAGTCTGACCTTTCAGCCAACAAATCATATAGAATTTTGAGCCCGGATGTATTATTTTTTCATTTAGAAGATGTATCACCAGATTTACTGAATAAAATTGAAGACAAATCCAAATATGTAGCATGTTACAGTAGATTAAAGACTATTGATTTGAGACAAATACAACCTTTAATCAACTTAAGTGTTTTGAAGGAAATAGAATTGAAGGAAAATATGAAGAACGTTCAGCTAAGACATGACATAGTCTTTGATCCTTTTTTACAATTTACTCCTAATTTGGATGGAGAAAGGGGAATGAAGAAAAAAAAATTAGATAGCAAATATTGGAATTATATGCTGGTTGAGTTGATTGTTATATTTAAATCAAAAGAACACTTTAATTGGGAGAATTCACTGCTCTATACCATGTTTGAAACATTAAGGGATATTATGGCTTCGTTATTAAAAGAGTCGGAAATTACAAACACAAGCTCAGCTAACTCTGAAAACGAAATTGCTACTCTGTTCAAAATAATTTCTCCAGAAACAATTACCAAGGGTCTTTATGAAAAAGGAACTTTTGATATCATTCAGCTTGCTGAGTATTTGAAGTTTATTCTGCAAAGACTTTGTGCTCCGATGAGAGATGCATTGATAAATAAAGTTTATGAAAATCTTCTTGATTGTGGTAAGCTTATGAATACTCAAGATGTTTTTGAAGACATCAAATTGCACAAGGGGATTTTGAATCAGTTCAAATTTGTATTTAAGATCCTAGAGCTTATGAAACTGGATGTAGCCAATCATCAGATAAGATTGATCAGACCTGCTTTAATATCTAATTGCATAAGCTTTGAAAGAATGTTTTTGCAACAAGCTGTGTACCCCGATATCAGATTTAATAAAGCAGCTTTAGTCAGTTGGCTGCATTTCCCATTAAATAGTAACAATGAGTTTGATGAATCAATAGCCAACAACAAATCACCAATATATTGGAAGAATATATTTGCTGCTGATACTAAAGAATCCCCTGTCAAACTGGAAATGGGCGTTGTTCCATTTTACAAAAAAGTCTACATCTTCAATATATTGAGATTGATTTCATGTTGTATGTTGACCAAAACCATGCCCGTTCTTTTAAGATTTGATGTAGCCAGAATATGTTTATTAAGATCAGACTTAAGAGAATGTGTTTGTCTTTTGTTAATAAAGTTTTTGTACAAACAATTAGTATTTGATGATCCGGAGATTGTCGAAGAAGACAAAGCTAAATTGATTGCAATGTACAATGAAACTGTACATAAAAAGGATATTTCAAGTATAGTCAGTGATGAAATCGGATCATATAGATGGACTAGAAACGTTAACGACTTAGCTTTGTATCTACTGAATAAAGTAAAAACCAAAAAAATGGAATTGAACATAGAAGTCAAAGATGAATTCATTAGTCACAAGAAACTAGAGTTCACTAAAAACTGGTTAAAAAAACAAATTCAACCTCATAGTGATGTGTATCAACTTTTAGAGTTCAAGATTATAAAATCCATCGCCAATCATGTACAAGAAAAAACGGACATTCAACCAGATGGAAACATAAAAATGGATTTTTTTGAAACATTCTTGTCTATGCAAAAGAAAGATGCAGTTGCAGAAGATGAGCCATTTGTGCCTCAATCTGATTCTTTGTTTGAGTTGAAAGAAATAGAAGTTCTGAAGAAGAACTTTTATCAATTAATCGGTCTAAATTGGTGTGTTGTTGGTGAAAAGTATGCCGAATTATTAAAAGAAAAAGTAAACATTTTATACGAACCAAAGATCGAAGATAGTTAAATTGGAGTCATACATTATTAATCATAGAGGTCAATTCATAGTTTGTCCATCAGAAAGAACCATGATCTTTTATATACATTAACATATGTTTTTCTATAGTAAAAAAAAAAAAATTTGAAAAAAAAAAAAAAACATGCAAAGTATGTGATCTCCCACAACCAATATTTAGCTTAATTTTCGAAACATATCGAACTTCAAGATTTGAATATACATCAATGATTCGTTAATTCAGGGTCCTATGCATAAAATGCTCTTGTTTGTATAATGTAAAAAAAAAAAAATCAGCTTCCAAAAGCAAGGAGATAAGAACTAGTTAATTTTCACTATTGCAATTTTTCAGTATACTTTTTTTTTCCTCATTCTAGTTTTCTTTTTTTAGCGTCACCTAAAAAAAATTATATACATATAATTTATGAGTTTGTTTGTTTATTTAATAATTGAATTTATTGATGGATTTTAACAAGTTTTTTCATAAATAAAACCCAAAAAACACACACAGACACAACTCCTTTGAATATTAGGTTATTTATAAGTAAATATTTGAAGGCTATAAGCATTAAACATATTAAAATTATTTCTTTTTTTTTGCAGAAAATTTGAAATCTTGTAGTTTTTCAATCTAATATATTGCAGATTAATACATTGTTTTTGTTTTCGGTTTACTTCAATTTTTTTTTGTTAAAAAAATCACATAAAGATGTATAATAAAAAAACAGATGGGATTGGGTCTAAAAGGCTGAGTGTATCTTCTGGAAACTCATTTAGCTCGCTCAATACATACAAATCAATGTCTACATATCAAACGTATTTAACAGTATCAACTGAGAAATTCGGGCCAAAAGGATTGAACAGAAATGACTCACAAAGATTACTGGACAGTTTGGAATTCACAGCAGAAGAAGAAATGCTTATAAAAACATTCAGAAGAAACGCAAGCAAAAGAAGTTTGTCTTCCAAGCCTTCAATTCCCACTTACACTCCACCTGATAGTGCAGGGGCTGCATCAAATGGGCATTACAAAGAAAAAAGAGAGTTTAGATTTGGTAATTCTGGTCCTCAATATCTTAATGAGACAAGAAACCTTTCTATAAATACTAAAATTAGTGCTGCTTCACCAGTATCTCCTTCTCATCGAGTAGAACATAAGGATAATAATGGAAGCAATGACAAAAAACATAAAAAAACCAAATCATGGGCTTTCAATAGTAGAGATAAAAACGTGAATGAGCCAATGAACTTGAACACAGAAGATGGATTTACCTCACCATCTTTTGTTAAGCAGCATAAAAAGAAAAACTCTTCATTTTCGTTAAAGAATCTATTTAAAAAACCAAACAATCAAACAGAGGTTGTAAATAATACAGCAACTGCGCCGCAGGATAGAAAATCAAAATTAAGTCCAAAATACGATAGCTTTGAGACTTTGGAGCACTTTCAAAATAACGGGAATGATGAAGAGTTTTTGAGTAGTGAAAGCTCCTTAAAAGAGAGAGATAGCACGATTGTAACTGTAACCGAACATAAAACAGACTCTTCCGTAAGAGCTTTATCTTCAAAACTCAAGACTGAAAACAACAAACATATGATTTCAGTAAAGCCTAGAAAAAACTTAATATCATTGGAGGGATTCGCTGAACAACGCAAAGAGTTTACTGCAAGGGATGTGGAATCTACAATAATGACGGATATTATTGATATAGAATCTTCAATTGAGGAATATTTAGCCAATGCAATTTTGCTAAAACAAAATAGCAAATTTAATGAAAGTACCGATTGTCTACTTTTGGCAATTTTGGAATACAAGAAAAAATTTGTTTTGCTACAAGCTTCCAGTAAGAGAGAGAACTTAAATGATAGAACACCTTTTTTGTTATATGGAATTGCCTTGAAGATGGGAATAGGCAGTAGCATTGACATATACTCTAGTACAGAAAACTTGAAAATTGCTGCAGGACTTTCCTCTCCGGTTGAATCAAATGACGATGATATAAACAAAACCATGTTTGATAACACAAGTTACAAAAACCTTATAGATGAAAATAATTTAATTATTGCCCAAAAGTTTAAAATAAAATGCAAAGAACAAACTTACGGTATGGTAGGACCAGCTCTGTATGAATTGGCATCAAACTACTTGTACAACTTTTTGTCAATTTCAATTGATCAAAGCAGTCCGGAAATACTAAAACAAACAAATAGCTACTCCCTCTCAGAAATTAAAGATGGATTGAATTACCTGTCGCTAAGTATACTTGTATACAATCACTTAGACAGTTATGTTTTGATGTTGGAGATATTTGCTTATGGTATAAAGATAGCAGGTAGATATTTAATAAAGCCAAACAAAAACAGTTATTACGAATGGCTGAAGATTTGCGAGCAACTTGACATTGAGTTAGATGCTAAACTTCAAAATGTGGAATTTAATCCGGTTACTACTCCAACAAAAGCCAAAAAACCTGGTATGAAAAGATCAGATACTCTGGAAAGATTAAATCAATTAAAGCTGAACAAAAAAGATCCAAATACTTTAGATGCTGAAAATGAATATTTATCACTGTCAGAATCTGATTCAGATGTGCATGATGAAACAATGATTGAAATTTCAAGTATTGGAACCAGTTTTACTAATTCTAAAAAAAATGAATTTGAAAACGGGGCTCAGAATATGTTTATAAACTACGAGAGTGAAGACGATTTGGATGAAGACGATGACTTGAGTGATATCATGAACACATATACCTAAAAAAAAGCTTTTATTAATTATTTTTATTATTATATATTACCCATAGACACTGTTATTTCCATTTTAAATATAATCTTAAAATCACGTGTTTGTTCACTTTAGTCTTTTTGCAACGTCGTAATTTTGGCGTCTTCACAATCTTTACGGATGGAGGTAATTTTTCACCCATGTGTATTTGGGCATGTCGCCATTTTTTTTGTTGTATTTTTGCCTCCCCTTTTAAAACTTAAAAAGGCATGATAATTCTTGGTTTATATAAATATTTTTTTTTATTTGTTGACAGCCTTTCTTTATCTGTTCTCGAAACAACTTCATAATTGAATTTAAAATAAGATTGAAAAAAAAAAAACAAAGTAAGAATATACCAATACAAACTCAATAATATACAAACATGAAATTTTTTGATGATATTAATATCGAAAAGCTGAATTCCTTGCTTAAGTTTAAAACAAGAGATAATAATTTCAAAATTAAAGGTTCAGTAGAACTCTACACCATGAAAAATACCATCAAAGAGAAAAAAACTATAGTTAAGAAAATAAACGATTTTTTGGATGAAAAATATAAAGAAACATATATCAATAATGAGCTATTAAAACAGCAGGAGAATTCCGAAAACGGAGACAAGTTGGATTTGGAAAACAGAATATCAGAAGATAAAGAATTTGAAAAAATGTTTTATGAACAAAAAAGAAGATTGTCAGTTACTTCTGACTTTTACAACAATACTTCAATGAATGGAAACATTACTAATAATGACGACATCCCAGAAAGTGAACAAGAAAACGGCAAGCCAAGGCCATCAATCAATGGTAGAAGGGCAAGTAGTGCAGGAAGCCCTACATTTCCCACCAAGAGAAGATCTTCGTCTTCTTCTTCATTCAGCATGAAATTGAATGATGAGAAACTCAATAAGATCATCAATGACACAGAATATTTCATGAAGTTAAGACAGCAACATCCTGGTGTAAAAAGAAGAAAATCTTCTTCAGGCACTGGTCCTACTATTATAGACAACGCGCAAACAATTGAAAAAGAATCAATAAACGACTTTGACTTCCAAATGGGACCTTTTGGGAATATAACAGATCCGCAAGCCAGAAAACTGTTTTCTCAAATTGTCATGATATTTAATTCATCGTTCCAAGACCACGACTTTATCAAGATTATTTCTCCTTTAGATTTTAAAGAAGTTCCAACTGAGCAATGGAGAGCTGAGTTTGACAACATCATTAATACAGACTCATCAAACGTTTTTGGCAGCAACAACAATAAGGAATCTGCAGACTTGGCAAGCAAGCAATCAGAAAGAAGGGACAATGATGCGTTTGTTCCTCCAACAACTGAAAAATTGTCAGGTTTGAATACTAGTGATGTGTGGAAAGTTTTGAACAACAAAATAGACTTTGATAGTTGCTACAAGATTTTAGAATTTGTTCCTGACACTCAAGACAATATTGAAGAGCAAGACCAATACGTAAAAGATATGAATAAAGGAAACTCTCTTGAACTTATCAATCAAAATGTTTTGGCAAATTCCAACATAGGGAATCTTGAAGAAGACATAAAGTTAGACCATCCACAAATAAACAAAAAAGATTTTTTGAAAGACGAGCTTGACAACAAAGATGGTGCTTATGTTTGGTCAAAACTATGGTTTTTGATTAACAAAAAACTCAAAAGAGTTGCGTTTATTTATATTATTTGTTCTCGTAGTGCTTCCGATGAGTCCGATGATAGTGAAGCAGATGATTATTACCTAGACGACGAAGATGCTGTCGTTGTTACATCTGATGATGAAGAGTATGGTGAAAAGGGTACTGAGTTAGTTGATCCAGAAAACAGAGAGGACTTTGATGATGATTATGATGATGATTTGGAATATGCCGTCGAAAGTGACGACGAAAGCGAGTGATCATCTGGTATTGACAGTGCCCATCTTATGGATAAACATATAAAACAGTATCTATTTGCATCGCAAATTTCAACTACTTATGTCATTAATTTGAAAGTGCAACTTCTTATAATAAAAATTTAAAGATTATTACTCACCATAGGCAGCACCATTTTTTTTTTATTTTTTTTTTTAAAACTTTTCAATTATATTTTTCTTTCTTTGTGGCTAACCTTTAATAAGTTAAAAAGAAAGACAACTATTTAAAATTCAATGATGAATCATTACTTACATGTATTAGAAGTGGCAGTCCACTTGCCTTAGGGCCGATATATGTATTGTCAAACTCGATGGAACACCTCTTTTTTTTTTTTTTAACAAACGCGAGAAAAATATCTTGTCAACTGAAATATATATATTTATATTTTTAGGTAAAATCCATTGAATACACCAAAATCAACTATGAGTAGTAATCTACTACCCTATCATTCAAACAAATTTTTAACTTTTGACAGTATCAATTATTTACTTGAAAACTCAGACAGCTCAAAGAATTCGGTACTTGAAAACATTGCAAATGCTTTTGATAAAAATCAGCAACACATAGAACACATACTGAAAATAAATGATGAACAGCTGAATGATTTTTTATCAGACTACACAAAAGGTGGTTTGGCGTATTCATACCCGTATATTTTAGAAATTTTTGGTAAATCAAGCATAGGTAAAACACAAATAATGATTCAGTTGTTGTTGTCAACCTTGTTATCAGAAAACATAGCATCAGCAAAGGCTTTATACCTCTCGACAGAGGACAGTGTAAAGATAATTTATAGAAGATTCATTCAAATGTTTAAAATACAATTTCCATTATTGGATACATATCAAGAAGAAGAGTATTTGAATAGAATAAATTTTCTATACTCTCCTAATTTTATAAATTTTGTTCATTACCATCTTGAAACCATACTTGAAAAAAATCAAGGAATCAAATACCTTTTTATAGACTCGATATCAAATGACTTAAGGCATATCAATGATAATAACCTAAAAAATGAATTGTTCAGTAAACTTACGGAATTAAGTTTCAAATACAAATTTATGATAGTTGTAACTAATCAAGTTTTCACTTACATAAACGAAGACGATGAGCTGGCCGCATCAGGGCCTTTGAATGTGTCAAAAATGGACGACATGAAATACGGTGATCAATTAATTGATTGTACAAAATATGAAACTCAAATCAAACATATAGCTAATCCTCTATATCATAATAGAGAATCTTTAGGAGAAAACAAAGATGTTTATGAAAAAAATCACAAATTTGAGCTACCGACTTTAGGCTACTTGTTCAACAACTACGTGAACACCAGACTGGTTCTTTTCCATATGGGTTCTTCGGGAGATAGATTCATACGAGTATTATATAGCGACTCATTTGACAACGCGGGATTTCTTGGAGAGCCACAGACTGTGCAGTTGAAATATGTATTGGATAAGAATAGCCTAGTTAGATTTGAACGTGAACAGTAGTTGCTTGAGAATTTATTTTTACAAAACAAATATTTATTTTAAAACAGTTTAAACACCTTTTATTCGCTTAGTTTTGCATTTTATGCTTTACAGACCGTCTTTTGGCATATTTTTTTTCATACATATTGCATATAATGCGTTCAACTCAAACCATGTGACCTGAGTGGATCCATTTGGTTACCTAAAGAGGAAGTGGAAAATATATGTCTTGCCTTGATTTTTTTTTTTTCCTGTGATTGATAAAATAGGCGATACACCAACGAGATTAAGCGCCAATATATGACTAAAATTCGTGATTAAGCGAGCCTTCCTAGATAAAAATTTTAAAATTAATGATCACCAATTAATAAGGGCCTTTTTTTTTTTTTTTTTCTTCATTGCTATAAGTATAAATGCAGACAGTATCATACTATATTGATCAAATAAGTATATTTTAAAAGTAAGAACTGGCTAAGTAAACCCACAGCACTCTTAAGCATTCTTTTATACAAACATACAATGAGCAAATACAATTTAAAATCAGTAATCAAAAACCAATCGCTATTAGAAGATTTAGGATCATTTATCAATGGTAAGTGGATAAAAGAAACTTCTGCAGGAACTTTTACAGTTACAGACCCTTCTACCAAAAAAGATTCTGTTTTGGCTACTATTCCTAACCTGTCATCTAATGAAGTTGATTTTGCCATCGACAATGGACATAAAGAATTTTACAACTACAAAGCCACAACCAACATTTATAGATCTTCTCAATTAATGAAATTGTACAATTTGATTATGGAAAACAAGGATGATTTAGCCAGATTGGTTGTTTTAGAAAACGGTAAATCATTGTTTGATGCTACTTCTGAAATCAACTACGGTGCATCTTACTTTAAATACTATGCCGAATATATTACCACGCAAGGTGCCACTGATGTGATGATTCAGCCAAGTAACCCTAACAACAGAATTTTCACTAAGAAATGCCCTGTAGGTTTAGTAAGTATCATTACTCCATGGAATTTTCCATTTGCCATGATCACAAGAAAGTTATCAGTAGCTTTAGCTGTTGGGTGCACTGCTGTAATCAAACCTGATGCCCAAACACCACTGTCTGCCATTGCCTTGGTGAAGCTTATTGAACAATCCGGTTATGCACCAGGCGTTGTAAATCTACTTGTTGCTTCCAATGAATATACTCCAGAATTTGGATTAAAGCTTTGTGAATCTCCAAAGATCAAGAAATTAACATTTACTGGTTCCACAAGAGTTGGTAAAATTTTGATGCAACAATCATCAAATACCTTGAAAAAACTTTCTTTTGAATTAGGTGGTAATGCACCATTCATTGTCTGTGATAACGTTAAAAATATAGAATATGTGGTTGACCATGCAATCGCTGCCAAATTCAGAGGGTTGGGCCAAACTTGTGTTTGTGCTAATACCTTCTACATTCACGAAAAAGTGCTACCTGAGTTCATCAAAGTCTTGAAGCCAAAGATAGAAGCATTCAAGATTGGACATGGTCTTGATGAAAGTACCACACATGGATCTTTGATCAACTTAGGTGCTGTGAATAAAACCAAAGAACATGTGGAAGATGCCATATTAAAAGGTGCTAAAGTTGTTATTCCAGGAGGCTCCTTACCAACTTTGGGAGAAAACTTCTATGCACCAACAGTTTTAACCAATGTTTCTTTGGATAGTAAAGTTTGCACTGATGAAACTTTTGGGCCACTAATGGCTATCGTTTCATATAATGATCTAGAAAAAGTAATTGAAAAAGTTAACAATAACAGTGTTGGTTTAGCCTCTTATGTTTTCAATGATGATATTAATGAATTGTTTTATATTTCCGAACAATTGGAGTCAGGAATGGTTTCTTGTAATACCGGTTTATTCTCTGATGTAAACTTGCCATTTGGTGGGGTCAAAGAAAGTGGATTTGGTAGAGAAGGTTCAATCTTTGGATT
>ERZ794949.370-NODE-370-length-14764-cov-149.871167_pt1 | contig 14764 bp, 7 predicted proteins | sample MGYA00511363_ERZ794949 | MGnify/ENA primary metagenome ERZ794949 (study PRJEB30137, sample SAMN04331402) | food metagenome | isolation source: T1 must sample point D1 replicate B | place: Australia: South Australia ...
ATTTTAAACAAACTCAACAATAAAAAGAAAAGATGTTTTTGTTTTGCTAAAAAAATCATTAAAAAAAGTGGATTTGAAACTGAAGTGTTAACAACATATTCAATTGCCCACTTTTATTTAGTCTTTGGTTTATTGCAGTTAAAAAACTCATTTATTCATAAAAACAAATAATGTTTAAATATTAAGCAATGCCTACGTCAAATAATAACGCACCTAGTATAATTGATTAAAAAAAAAAAAAAAATTCACCTGATTACTCCGGGTTCTACTATCTTAGGAATATCCGCTTAGTCCCTGGGTCGGATTTTTTCCCTTAAAAAAAAAATGAGTTTTCCATGGATATTTTTTTTCCGAATTCTAATCATAAAGCGTTGAAATAATTTTTCTGACGTTATTCAGATCTAAACCTGTGTATTTTGTGACCCATGAAAATTACCACAAAAAAAAAAGAGTATTTTTTTTATTGAAAATATCAGCTGAGGTATCTGTTAATCCATTTTAAGAAAATTTAAAGAAAAAAAAACTTTTATTTGTAGCCTTTGCATTCAGTTAATTCTGAATATTCACTTAGAAATTGTCACTTATTTTAAGCTTAACGCCAAAAATAGCCAAGTAAACCATTCTTTACTGTTTATAACACCTATTGTGTGTTAATTCAAGTCATCATAAAACTTCACATAAAAATGTACCTCCATTGTGATTAATAAACGAGAGTTGTGATACTATTAAAAAAAACTGTTTCATAAATAGACACCACTGTCAAGAATTTCTACTGAAAAAAATTTCGAACAATAAAAGTTTTGAATGCGGCTTTGCCTTTTTTTAAAATTTTCAAAAAAAAAAATCACCTTATCTCGAAAATTTAAAAAAAAAAATGAAAAAAACGAGACAAACAATCCCCCCTTAGTAAATCCCGCTGCAAGGATACGTTAAATCCCTCAATACGAAAATCATGGATGAGACAAAAAAACTCAAACAATAGGAGTTTAATAAAAAACTCTTCGTAGTTTGATATATATGAGAGGAAACTACCTTCGTAAATCTGGCTTCTTCTTTTTTTTTTAATAGAAATATTATTTAAAAAAATGGGAACCACAATTAAGGAGTAAATGATTACTTAGTCTCACTAATATTTTTTAAGGTTTGACGTATACATTTTTAGATTCAAAAACTACTATTTCCTATGGAGTTTTGTGGTTTTTCCATTAGAATCTGGTGGTAATGCAGATAAGAACCTCATTTTTTTCTTCTTCTTTATTTGAAATGGCGAAATATTTAAACAAGTGCCAAATATCATTTGAACTTTTTTTATTCAGAGGTCAAATTTATCTATGCTCTTTTTGTATTATACTTGTGAAAAAAACCAAAAAAAAAAAAAACTTAAATAAAAAAATGACTTTATATCTTAGATTGAAAAATGTAACAGTTTGCATTAAAGAAGACATATTACTTCTTGAAACATGCTTATCGGAGATGTTTTATTTGTTAAAAAGCACTAATGATTATTGCAAAACTCTGTATTGGGAAAAAGTAACTTATAAAATGAGTCAGCAAACACACAGCATGGAAAACATTGGTGAGATAAAAGAAAGATTTGATATAATTTATGCATTTTATTTGAGGATAAGAACTACCCCGTTTTTTTTATCCAAAATGTACAAAAACCTTAATGATGATGAAAGAATTTTTTTTACACGAATGCACCAGTGCTTTAATAAAATATACTATGATAAAAACGGAGCTTTAAATTTAATAAAAAAAAATATCTCCAGAATTTTGCTTGATGAGGAATTCAATACTGGCATCTACTTCAATGACTCAATATCTTACGAAATTGTTCAATCTTCATACACAAATGCTATATTTTCAAAGAGATATGATAGTCAAAAAAACCATTAAGTGCAATTAGATGAATCAAATAAAATTCAAATTCAACAATAATAGAAAAAAAACAAAATCTTGTTAATATATATCAAGTTTTTTTTTTTTTGGCTAAAAAAAAAAAAGACATCAATTTCAGTTCGTTTCATAATATGGATAATCAATGTATCCATTTACACCACCAGAATAAAAAGTATTTCTGTCATAGTTGTTTAATTCCCAACCATTTTCTAATCTGTCGATTAAATCGGGGTTGGCAATAAAATGTCTACCATAAGCTAGCAAAATCTTGTCAGTTTCGTTGACTGCTTCCTGAGCAGATTGGAAACTGTTAGAAAAGTTACCAGATTTGATTATGACACCTTTGAAAGTTTCAACAAAAAATTTATTAGATACTTTACCAATGTCAGTATCCAATACATCTACAAAGCTTTCGTCAATTCTAGGCTCTTGCAAAGTCAAATAAACAGGTCCTTTACCGTTTAGTCTTCTTTTTTCTAACTCAACAGCAATGTACTTGTAGAAATCTGTTGTGTCTTCAAGATTGGCAAATTGAGACAAGCCATTAACATCAGTGTAAGCAGATAACTTAGTACCCACTCTGTCTGCACCAAACTTGTCTATAACATCATCTAAAATTTCAAAGTAAAGTCTGGCTCTATTTTCAAAAGATTGATTACCGTATTTATCCGTTCTTTGGTTGATTTTTTTGTCAAAAAATTGATTTAATAAGTAGCCACCAGCAGCATGAACTTCAACACCATCGGCACCGGCTTTGAAAGAATTTTCAGCAGCGATGATATAGTTTTTTTTGATTTCATCAATTTCGTCCAAAGTTAAAGCGTGCAGCAAGTTGCCGTTGGCTTGTGCTTTAGCTTCACTATCAGAACCTTCATCTTTTGAAATGTAGTTTTCACTAGGAGCAACAAACTTGTGACCTTCGTTTTTTAAAACTTCAGGATCAGCAGTTCTACCAAGATTCCAAAATTGAACAAAATAATAAGAACCATTGGCATGCACAGCATCAATGACTTTTTTTAATGATTCAATTTGTTCATTGGTATAAATACCAGGTGCAAAGCTCTCTCCACCAGCAGCAGCGTAAGGAAAAGTCCCTTCACTGATAATTAAAGTACCAGGTTTTTGAGACCTTTGATGATAATATTCCTCAACTAAACCTCTTACCTTGTCACCTGTTTTGTTATAAGGCTTGGCAATAAACTCCTTCCATTCTTCAGAAGATGCATAATCAGTTTCGTTTCTCAAAACATGGTTAGCATCAGCTCTCAATATGGTTAACGGGGCTAAAATGGCTCTGTGATTTAAAGTAATTTTGTCGCTTAACTTTAATGGCTTGAATAGGTTTGTATTTTTTAATTCGATTGGGGTTTGTTTTTGATCGGTCATAGTATGTAGGTTTTGTTTTTGTTCTTGTTTTTTGGTTATTTATACATCGTTATTCTGTTCATCCTGATTAAGCTTTCAAAAAAAGACTTTCATCCTTCCCTTTTTATATGACAAATAAACATAAATTTTTTTGTACAATTTTATTACATAATATGTTACTATATTAAATGAAAGTATAACGAGGTTACCGTCATATATTTTTTTTTAAACATGTGAATAACATAAGTAAAATTGTTTTCACTCGCGAAAAAAAAAAAAAAAATTATATGTTTATCATGAGTGAAAATTACCTAATTGATCCACTTTCCCCTAAAAAAAAAAAAAAAAAATAATCATATATTTCAATGAATTACTCCTCAATGTTATTACATAAAACTACACAAGGAGGCAACATTAGAGCCATAATACAACTTATGCAATATAGAAATGATAAATTATCAAATATAAATTAATAAATTGATAAATTGTAAATACAAGGTGAAACGAATTTCAGTTCATTTCTAAAAAAAAGAGGGTGTTAATTTCTTGGGTTTATGAACATTGGTAATAGAATTACTTAAAACCCATTGAAACTTCATTTTTAAAATGGAGTTAGAAGAAGCAAAAAAAAAACCCACCCACTAAAATATCTGTTATCCAATTGAAACATCAAGCTTTAGTAACTAAACTATCTGTTATCTAATTGCAAAATATAAAAGATACAATTTACCTTATCAATTGTTTTGCATGTTGACAAAACTGCGCGCAAAATTACTTACTGCTAAATTTCAAAAAAAAAATAATTAAAAGTTATAACTTACTCTACATATTCTGCTTCATTTTTGAATTTTTTACCATCAGTTAGTGCAGCTATTCCTGATACAGCACCTAAGTCTTTGATACCATCACCAAACACATCAGCAACCTCTTCCAAAGTTCTTCCAGATGTTTCAACAAATGTGAAACAAACAAAGAATTCAATGAAGACTATGCACACATAAACAATATAGTATTTCCAATGTATCGCATCCATAGCAATTGAGTTGACAAAACCATTATAAATGTGTAAGATGAATTGAACCAACATTAAAATAGACATACCCTTTGCTCTGATGGTAAACGGCAAGATTTCTGTGATATAGGTAAAAGGCAAACCATTCAAGCCCAAACAGTAGAAGAAGAAGTAAATAAAAATAAAGGCCAAAACAGTTTTACCCATTGCTTTATTTTGGAAATTGGTTTCTTCAGCTCTAGCAGATAAAATAGTCCAAATCAATAAAGAAAAGAACATACCCACTATGGAAATTTTGAACATTAAAACTCTCTTTTTAATTAATGATATAATCCAGAATGATTGAATGATACAACATCCAAAGTTGTAAATCATTAAACCGGCATTGATGATTAATTGCTGAGAAGTAGAGGTATAACCAATTGAGTTTAAAACTTTACCCAAGTAGTACATCAAAATACCATTACCAGAAAGTTGCATAAAGATACCAACCCATACAATGATCCAAACCCTCTTTAAATTAGCAGTAGTCTTGAACAAATCACGGAAACTAGTTTGAGCAGCAATGTTTTCTTGTTCGATAGCTAATTGGATTTCTGTCATTTCGTAGTCAACAAGTTCTTGACCATTTTCCATATTACCAGCATGTAAATCGTTTAGAATTTCTCTGGCTTCAGTTAATTTGCCTTGAGCGACGTACCATCTTGGTGACTCAGGAACAAATAAAGGAATTAAAATTAATTGTAAAATTGGTAAACCACATTGACAAATTGTTGGAATTCTCCAAGCCCAATGATGAGTAACGCTTTTGACACCAAATGCCAGCCAAGCAGCCAAAACAGCACCCAGGTACCAGTTTGAGTTATAGTAATTAATTTGAATTGTTCTAGCAGTTGGTTCTGGATAAGCAATTTCAGCAATTAAAGCTGGTGCAGAACTTTGAATAACACCTGAACCTATACCAATAATCATTCTTCCAGCAATCAATGTACCTAAAACATCTTTTTTCTTGTAGTTTTTAGGAAATCCGTTGGTTTTCCAAGCACCAGCAATGGATTGCACAGCAACACCAATGATGATTACAACATTGAAAAATAGTAAACACTTTTTTCTTCCAAACTTGTCATTTACCTTGGCAGAAAAGAAAAAAGAAATAAAGCACCCCATAGAATAACCACTGGTCAAAGCACCTAAAACAGATCCAGATACATTACCAATAGCGTTGTTAAAGTCTTTTTCAGTGTACAAAGAATTCAATAAAGAACTTTCAAACCCAGTATTACTAGCTGTTAATGCAACAATCAAAATGATAAATAACAATTTTTGAAAGTGTCTAATTCTGTACCATGGCTTATCATAAACAGGCAACACTGAGTAGATGTTAATTTTGTCTTCATCATAAAGATTAAAGTCATTTGAGCCTTTGTCGTTAGAAACAGTTGCTCCAATTTTTTGTTGATCGAAAGCGTCGGATATAGATTCACTTGAATCAGCAGGAACAGTAGACATTATTTTATATACTTTTCTTGGTGTTTCAATATTTTACTGGTGTTTTTATTATTATTTTGAACTAAACATATTTGATACAAATTATTAACTATGGTTTCAGTGGTTTATATAATCATTGTAAAAGATTATTTCTTGGTATAAAAGTTATTAAAGAACGTAAAAAATAAATTGATACATTAAAACCAACTTATCACAGTAAATTTAATAATTTTCCGTTTATCTAATCAAAGATTGATGAAAAATGCTATTTATCAAAACAAAAAAAAAAAAACTCATTAAAATTGCAGTTTTTAGTATTAATTAAGTAAACTTTATCATTTATTTTAGGGCAAAAGTACCCTTCAAATTATTAAAGTTTGAAGGAAAAATGGAGAGGCTGAGTAAATATTTTGCTTTCTAATACGAGATTTTTTTTTTTTAAATTCAATGCATGCCATCATTTTTTTTTGATTTAAAAATAGACATCCAAATTCCAGGATGAATGGAGAATTATTTCATCGGATATTTGTTTTCCAACAATGCAAAAGTGATTTTCGTGATTATCCTATCGGTCCAATGTTGTCCGCTATTGACTGCACTTGCATTTTTTTTTTTTAATCACCAAAAACAAAGCAGCACCCGGAATTTGTAAGCTTAATTTCCTTTTTAGGAAGTTTTTTCCGAAATTGTATAATATTAGCCTTTGTGGGTTATAACCAAAATTTAAAGAAAAAATATCTAGTGTATTTACAAGGGTAACAACAAGGCAAGAAATGTGGTATATTAGTACTTCTTTAACTTTTTTTTCAAAAAAAAAAACAAAATATAGAAAAAAAATACATAAATTCATATGTTAGTTTTTTTTGAATAATGACAAGTATCCATAGGTCAAATCACCTTTGAAAGCATTAGATGCAATTATTAAAAAAGACAAACTCCATTTCAATTTATTTGCTTGTTTAGTTTTTAATAAGCCTTCTGAAAGATGGAAACTGTCATTTCCCAAAGAGGCTGGATTGAACTTTAACTTGAATTCATTTGCTTGCAAGTATATGGATTTACTTTCACAATCAACAGTTCCTAAATCCACTAAAATATCAGAGGTGGCTTTGCCATACATGCCACTCTTAATTGATTGGATGTGCTTTTTTTCAATTTCATGTATATCAACATTTGGTTTGAAAGCTGCATACAATTGATTTCCATCTGGGAAGTTAAGTTCTAAATGATTTTTGGAAAAAAAAGGTACAATAAATGATTGCTGAGAAAAAGTACTTTTTAATTTTTTGTAAACATGAATGTTTTCAAAACTAGATACGTGAATATCTTGTAAAGTTAAATCATTGATAAAATTTTTTTCTTTTTCGTTTACAACAACATACTCATAAATGTTGTATTTCTTAGTTTCTGAAAAAAAAGTCTTGTTTTTGTTGTCAACCATATCACACTGATAATTTGGTAAACTTAGTTTAACATTGGCTAAATTTTTTGGTAGCTCATAATGGTTGTCCCTGAAAGCAATTAGGGACTTTTCAGATTTGAAAGCATATACTGAGTTTAAATCTTTATAGAAAAAAAGATTTTCGGAACAACTTGAGGTTTCAGAAGACATATTGGTATGGTTATAGATACTTTTATTTAAATCTTATATCTATAAAGATATTTTTATAACTATTGATTGTTAAATTAAATGTTAAAATGTATTCATTTAAATACAGTCAACTATATGCTGTAATTGATTAAATATTTTTTTTTTTCTTGCTAGCCATTGAACTAAGATCCGAAGAGCATAAATTCGGAGCACATAAAAAAAAAAAGAAGCTCCCATAGAAAAAATGTCGGGAAGACAAAAATCAAAATTACAAAGTTTTCGGAGATGGTACTATGAATCATGAGTTTTTGTCTGTAGCAACTAAAAGCTTAAGGAAATACAAGTAATTTGATAGTTGGTTAAGAATGTTAGATTTTGATTTCACTTTTTTCAGAAAAAAAAAATTTTAATCATTCAAAACCAATGCCACTATCATGTGTTTCTGTTTCAAATATGCTGTAAATAGATCGGTCATAGGTTTTTTTCTCTTATAAGTATTCCATATATCTTTCATTTTACAATTGATAAAAAATGTGAAAAGTAAATGTAATAATAGCAAGTAAAGATATGATGAGTTTAAAAAAAAATAAATAAATAAGTATTCAACGCTTGAATGAGTAAACTAAATCGTCGATAGGTAGTTTGGTATTAAAGCAACACCTTGAAATGTAGCTGCACATCCTAGGTAAGAAAAAACGAATACGGCTCAATAAAAAATGAAATATGAGATTAAAATCATTTTTTTTATTGGCTAAACATACAACTCTGACTGTTCTATTTCAATTAAAATATCTTGGTCTGATAACATGGGATCAATGTCAATTAAGTATTTACCATAATCCGAGTCTTTTGCAGACAAAGCCTTGAAATTTCTAAGTTTTTTCTTTTCAAATAATTTACTCCTTACAGCAAATGGATCATTTACAAATTTTTCATACCCATATAATCTTTCACTATCGTTTACAGATTGAATATAGACATCATGTTTTTCTAAATCATGGTGAATCGGAATATTACTGTTAAATTCTAAAGTACAATCTGTTAATTTGTTTTTTGCTCCAACATATTTCCAATGCAGATCCCTAAATCTTTTTTCTTTAAATTCAAAACCTGTGATTATAACATTTTTTAACATTTTTGTATCATGTTTAAGTTTGAATAAAGCTAAACTAAAGTATAGGTTATCAAAAGAATCCATCGCAAATTCCTCAATTGTGACATTCTCTATAAATATTTGATTTTGCTTTAATTCAGAAAAACCATCAAATGTTTTGATCAATGAAGAAAATTTAGTATCATTAATCTTCATCTTCAGTTCATTAATAGCAGCTTGATCCGACAAAACATTGTAAAATCTAATCATTAATTCATAGTAGCTTTTACTCTCACTGATTTCAGGAAATTCTTGTTTTGTAAAGCCACCTGAAAATACAGTCAATGTGTTTTTCTTTGTCGTCATCAAACATTTTAAAATTTGTTCAACCATAGCTAAATGGTCGTTTCCATCGATCTGAAATGACACAAGAACCCATTCTTTTTGATCAAGCCCAAAAAGCATATGATCGTTTTTATCAAGCGAAGGTTTCCATATTGAGTGACAAGGAAGTATATTCAATTCATCGATTATCATGATGTTTGCTGCGTGGTTATACACGTATCATTATTAAAAAAAAAAAAATTTTTTTTTCTTTTTTAGTAAAATCCAAGTTTTAGCCGTAAGAGAGTTTCATCATATTCATCATTGCAATTTATGTTTCGTTAAAGATATCAACCATTAAGAGGAAAATAAACAACGTTGAAATTAAGATCTTATTAGTATTGCAGCATTATGTGTTCATCAAAAAAAAAAAATAATTATAAAAATAGCAAAAAAGAAAGCAACGACAACCACAGGATTCGAACCTATGCGGGCAGAGCCCAAAAGATTTCTAATCTTACGCCTTAACCACTCGGCCAGATTGCCAGTTATTTCTTTGATGAAGGTTTTTCAATGTCCAAGCAACCATGTATACGCAAACTAACAATTAAAGACAAAAATATAAATGTTAAAAAGAAATGGAGTTATTCAAACATAAATGTTAATAAAAAGTTTTATACAACAAAAATAGATTAAAAAGAACCTGAATTATTTTCTTTTCAGTATTACTTTATTTTGATTAAATTAAACGAAGCTTATAGTTTTGGCTTAAAAAAAAACAAAGCTATAGTATCAACATATATTAAATTTATAAATTATAAAAATATAGCTAAAAATCAGTTTTAGATTTGTTTTCTTTTATCAGATTATTTCTCATTATATAAAGTAGCAAACACAAGAAAATAAAATAAAAAAAAAAATTGCAATTCAGTGTGAAGATACAAAATAGTGTTTATTCAAAGATGGAAATAAGTTTTTTTTTTTTTTTTGTCATAAATAAAATAAATTATATACAATTACCAAGATTGGGACTCATCAACAAAACCAACATGTTGTTTATTTTTATCATTTATGATGTTTGTCATGTATTGCTTTTTAACTTGGTATGAAACAGCCATCAAACCACAAGTCATAATGACTGAAGAATTATGATTTTCAAAGCTTTCATTAACACAGTCTTTGGCATTCATATAACAAGCATGATATTCTATTTTTGAGTTAAATTTGGTCAATGTTTCATCTAGTGAGCTTTGACTAGAGCTATTGGAAGTTTCTTTAGGCTCAATGGATTCTGATATTTCAAGTTTTCTGCAGTAAATATTAATTTTTATATTCAAACCTTCTTTATTCACCATGGTTTTAATTTCATCTTCAAAGGCTTTAACAATGATAGGAGATCTAACACCCCAGTGTAAAACATTTGGTTTTAAGCTACCATCATGTGTTTTAGAAGCTCTGTGACTACTTAAATAACTCATTGGACCAGCAATACCTGTACCTGTAGTTACAATAGATAGTTGATCATGTTTGTTAACATAATTTCTTTCAGAATTACCATACGGTCCTTCAATACAAACTCTTAAATCCATGGTATTTTTGCCAAGCTTTTTAAACTTTTTATAAAGCTTCATACTAATTCCTTTCTTGACTTTCATGACAATTGAGAATTCATCAGAGTTGTCTAATTTTACAAATGTGAATGGATGGGATTGCCAGAAACAGAAAGGTAAACCTAAGTAAACAAATCCAAAGTTTCCTTCTTTTATGTTAAACAATGATTTGTTATAATTGCTGATTTTTAATTTGATAAACATATCGTTTTTGTCTTCACTTGTTGCATCTTCATATAAGATTGCAGTGTTTTTTCTATAACCACCAAATATTATAAACATATTGATTAATCTTGTTAATCTTTCCAAAGACCAAACACCAATGTAAGGAATAACGTATTGAACAAGATCTAAAGGATTCAAATGGTGCCATAAACCAACAATAAACACAACAGCTAATACAATATGAATAACTAAAAATATTTCATAAAAGTGTTTTCTAACAATTCTGTGATTACTTAAAAACACCATTGTGGCTCCGGCAATGATTGTATAGATACCAGCTCTCCAGTAAGCCTTTTTGTAGTGTGCAGCATAAGTATCTGTTTGAACACAGAATATCCAGTATGCAATACCATGAGCAGAAGCCAAAATAACAGTTAGTAAACCAAAAAATTTATGGAAAAAGATCATATCAGCCAAGTTCCAACCAGTACACCACAATAAGAAATTGTTTCTGGAGGCAAGTAAAATAGAAAGATTCAATGGGAAAACAGAAATGTAACCAGTTCTGTCAGCAATGTATCTTGCAATTTGGGAAGTTCTTTTAGGAAACAAATAATTACCTTCCATAGAATGATAGTTCCAGCATGAACCAACTAGTAGGATAATTAAAGTAGCACCAATACCAATACTTTTGGTTAAGTTAAACTCGTTTGGATCAATAGGAATATGGAAACGATCTAAAATGTCATAAATTTTGGAAAATACAACAAAAACAACTTTTTTAAACTTAAATTCAGCATTGATCAAAAACTTAATTCTCAAAACTTTGAAAAACAGCTGATAAACACCAAATAATACAAAGTAAAGCAGCCAAAAGCCCAAGAAAATCAGACCAAATATAATACCCCAAGAATGATTTTGTCTGTTATCATAATAAGCCTCATACGCTAAATCGTATGTCTTTTGTTTGTAGGCAATAGGAGTTCTTAAAACATCATTGGAAACATTGTATTTTGGTACTTCGCTGGCTTTCTTGATGTATTTGGTGACATTACTGTAGGATTTACGAACATCATCTTCAGTAAAGTGAAATTTTCCAATATCTAGAGCATTACATCTTTGATTATAGTAGTAAAGGTAATGATCCAGATTAACATTGTTTTCAATAGCACAGTAAGACATAGCACCAAATGCTACAACATCTTTACATTGACAGTTGTAGCTTTTGATTTTGTCTTTTTTACAGTACATTGCCATCTTTGTTGTGGCAACTTTACAGGCGTAGAATGGAGTCATTTCACTAGCCTTATCCCATTTGTCAAACTCAATTTTTGCCAAGACTTCTTGCAATTGAGTAGCGGCAAAAATAAAGAACAAAATTTTTCTAATTAATTGCATTGTTGTAGTTTGGTTATCGTGACATACATTTATGTAGTTTTTAACTCAGAAAAAAAAAAAAAAGTTGATAGTCAAGAATCTTACATAGTTTGAGCAGGCAGAGTACGTCCTTATATAATATTTAAGCTCAACATAAAATTATGATTAAAAAAAAAAAGAAAAGTAAATTCATATTTTCTGCTTATAGTTATTACTGCACACTTCTTCATTTAGGGTGAAAATAAAATGATTAAAAAAAAAAAAAACATCATCGCATCCGGTATTTGCACCTAGTTTTTTTTTTTAAAATTATCCCTTGCATATCTTTGAATTTTGAAAAAAAAAAAAAACCACAGCCAAGTCTGATAAAAATTAGTTTTGCACCAGCTTTTAGCTTTAATGTGCAAATAATAGACTTTTAAACAGCTCTAGATTATATTTGTTTTTTTTCTTTTTTTTTTTGGTGAATTTTTTACACTGTTTCATGGTAATTTGAATAATATCTAGCGATAAGAAACATGGTAAAAAAACAAAAGATACATATACATTTTAAAAATTTTACAAGAAAATGCAGTTGATATATTGAAAATAATATGAAATAAATTATATAGATTAAAAAAATAATTTTTTTTTTTTTACCAAGATTGTGATTCATCAATGAAACTGATGTGATTTGTGCTCTTGTTTTTGATGACATTTTCCATGTACTGTTTTTTCACTTGGTAAGAAACAGACATTAAACCACATGTCATTATCAAAGAAGAATTATTTTCTTCAAAAATACTATCAACACAGTTTTGAGAGTTCATGTATCCAGATACAACATTAAACTTATCCTTGAAATTTGCAAGTAGCTCTGAAGTTGAGCTTGTTAAAGAATCGGTACCACTCTTTTTAGGTTCTACATATGAATTAAACACAAAGTTTTTACAGTAGATGTTGATCTCTATGTTAAGATTTTTGTCAGATAAAACAGTTTTTAGTTCATTTTCTAAAGTTTTAACTATATTGAATGATTTAACACCCCAATGCAAAACATTTGGTTTTAGCTGTCCATCGAATGATTTCGATGCTCTATGGCTACTTAAATAACCCAATGGTCCAGCAATACCAGTACCAGTGGTGATAACACACAGTTGGTCATGTTTATTTGTAAAATCTCTTTCTGAATGCCCATATGGACCTTCAATACAAACTCTTAAATCCATGGTCTTTACACCCAGGCTTAGGAATTTTTTGTAAAGTTTCATAGTAATTCCTTTTTTGACTTTCATCACAATGGAAAAGTTTTCTGAGTCTTGAATCTTGATAAACGTGAAAGGATGGGACTGCCAGAAACAAAAAGGTAAACCTAAGTAAACAAATCCAAAGTTTCCTTCTTTTATTTTAAACAAAGATTTGTTGTAATTGTTGATGTCCAATTTTATGAATATGTCATTTTTGTCATCATTGGATTCATCTATGTACAAGGTGGCAGTATTTTTTCTGTAACCACCAAATACTACAAACATATTGATTAATCTTATTAATCTTTCTAAAGACCAAATACCTATAAAAGGAATAATGTATTGAACAAGATCTAGAGGATTTAGATGACGCCAGATACCAATAACAAACACAACAGCTAATACAATGTGAATAACTACAAATATTTCATAAAAGTGTTTTCTAACGAATCTGTGATTACTCAAAATAACAATAGCTGCTCCAATAACTATAGCATAAACACCTGCAATCCAATAATCGTCTTTGTAAGACTCAGAGTAATAATCGGTTTTAACGGCATTAACCCAGTATGCAATACCATGTGCAGAAGCCAAAACAACAGCTAATAATCCAAAAAATTTATGGAAAAAGATCATATCAGCCAAGTTCCAACCAGTACACCACAATAAGAAATTATTTCTGGCAGCCAAAAAAATTGATAAATTTAAAGGAAACATACACAAGTAACCAGTTCTGTCACCAACGTATCTTGATATTTGAGATGATCTTTTTGCCCAGAAGAAGTTTCCTTCAAAACTGTGATAGTTCCAACAAGAACCTACAAAAAAGATGATCAGAGTAGCACCAATACCAATACATTTAGTCAAGTTAAACTCATTTGGATCAATTGGAATTTTACAAAAATCCAGCCAATTGTAGAGTTTAGAGAACATGATATAATTGTATTTTTTGAATTTAAATTCAGCATTGATTAATGCAGTGGGTCTTATGTACTTGAATAAAACCTGGTACATTCCAAATACTACAAAATAAAACAGCCAGAAGCCTAAAAAAATAGCACCAAAGATAATACCCCAAGAACAGTTTTGATAATAGTCGTAGTAAGTTCTATAAGCTAAACTATAGTATAATTGTGGGGTTTTGACAGGAGTTCTTAAAATATCTGTAGTATAGTTAAAATTTGGGAAATCAGCAATCGTTTTGATGTATTTAGATGTATTTTTGTAAGAATCTTCAATGTCTTGCTTTGTAAAATCATATTTTTTAACTAATAAAGCATTACACTCAGTATTGAAGTATTTTAAAAAATGGTCTAAATTGACATTGTTTTCCATAGCACAATAAGCCATGGCCCCAAAGGCCACTACATCGTCACATTGACATCCATAAATGTATTGATCATCGGTTTCACAGTATTTAGCTGTTTCAGTAACAGCTACTTTACACCCATAAAAAGGTGAAATTTCACTAGCAGTTTCCCACTTTGCAAAGCTGACTTTAGCTGCCACAACATGAAAGTTAAAGGCAGCAACTAAAAAGACAAATAATTTAGTAGAGAGTAACATTGCTGATCAAACCTGAGCTTTTGGTGAATCTTTTAATATTTTTCA
>ERZ794949.371-NODE-371-length-14743-cov-124.312160_pt1 | contig 14743 bp, 7 predicted proteins | sample MGYA00511363_ERZ794949 | MGnify/ENA primary metagenome ERZ794949 (study PRJEB30137, sample SAMN04331402) | food metagenome | isolation source: T1 must sample point D1 replicate B | place: Australia: South Australia ...
CTAATGTGTGGACTAATGTGTAGCCGTGGTACAACTATAGTGCCGAAAAAAAGGTGCTACCAACCTGATTATTTCATATTTTCTCTAATATACTGATATTCATTTGTGTGTAATTTATTAATATATATATATTTTTGCTCTATTCGATAAGGTATTTTTCACTACTCATTTACCCCGCTACATGCTACCATTACCCATATGAAATTCCCCTGTTCTTAAGTCCTATGTGAAACATATTCCCACGCACAAAATATGTATAAAAATTTTTTTTTTTTGATTTTGCCTTTTTGGGGGGAAAGTTCAAATCCAGATTACTTGTAGTGTATCAAAGGCGCTTAGGTGTTGTTTTGATTTTTTTTTCCTCTATATAATACTTGTTGTTTTAACGTAGTTAAAGACATAAGTAAGTAAACACCAAGGAAAAAGGTTTATTAAATCACTTTTTTATAAACAAATTTAAAGTCTTTTTTTTAAAAAATATATTATTATAATTCAATATGGATTCTGGTATGTAACAACAGCTGACACAACTTCCATAAGATCAGATTTACATGTTATAACAAGGTAAATTTTTTTTTTTTTTCATATTCTGATTGAGTATGTCAACGATAGTGGGGGTTTACGGCCAAAATGATTGCAGTGAATACTGTGCATTTAATGGTGGTTTATTATGTAGTATAGAAGTAGATACAAATAGCAAGAGTATATTAGTGAAAACACGAAAATTAGTACACCTCAGAATATGCTGTGAAACAAGGCTTTTCATTCCATCAACAGTATACTTCTGTAAAGTCATTTCAGTTGCAGTAAAATTCTTCATCAATGCGTTCAATACACTCTACAACCTTTTCAATCACGTTCTGATCTATATTTAGTAGATCTGAAACTTAGCTTTTTCACCCTTAGCATAAAAAAAAATGAGAGTATAAAATTTTGCCACCCGAGGAAAATTAAGAGTAAACAAATCAGAATTTGGCTTGTTTTTTTTTTTCTAAAACAAAAAACTCTTAAGTCCTACTCATGGCAATGTTGGCTTTTTTTTTTTTTGTGAATATGTAGGGATTATACAGTGTATTTCAAAGCTGCAATAGCAGTTTTAATGAGGGATATCTGAGGATATAAAACTTTGTAGTTTAACTTCACTCAGTAAGCAATACCGCTAAATGTTTCTGCAAGGCTTATACGAGTACCAGATACAAAAAAAAAAACAACCTATCTGAATATCACATTTTGAATTGCACTCAATCACTGCTTTATTTCACAATTTTTCATATGCGATAAAAAATCAAACTACTGATAAATTTAATCAAATCAAAAGAAAAAAAAATAACCAAGAAATTTCAAACGTTATAATCTGAAACATTAAAAAAAAAATTAAAATCTTTTTTTTTTTTTTTTTTAATCAACTATAAAATGAACTCTTTCTAACTTTACTAACAATTATTATTTCTTATATTTCTACGAATTTAACATTATTTTAACAGACGTTGCTGCTTTAGTTATTGATAACGGTTCCGGTATGTGTAAAGCCGGTTTTGCTGGTGATGACGCTCCAAGAGCTGTCTTCCCATCTATCGTTGGTAGACCAAGACACCAAGGTATCATGGTCGGTATGGGTCAAAAGGACTCTTACGTTGGTGATGAAGCCCAATCCAAGAGAGGTATTTTAACCTTAAGATACCCAATCGAACACGGTATCGTTACCAACTGGGATGATATGGAAAAGATCTGGCACCATACTTTCTACAACGAATTAAGAGTTGCCCCAGAAGAACACCCTGTTTTATTGACCGAAGCCCCAATGAACCCTAAATCTAACAAGGAAAAGATGACTCAAATCTTATTCGAAACTTTCAATGTTCCAGCCTTCTACGTTTCTATCCAAGCTGTTTTATCCTTATACTCCTCTGGTAGAACCACTGGTATTGTTTTAGATTCTGGTGACGGTGTTTCTCACGTTGTTCCAATCTATGCTGGTTTCTCTATTCCTCACGCTATTCAAAGAATTGACTTAGCTGGTAGAGACTTAACTGACTACTTAATGAAGATCTTAACCGAAAGAGGTTACTCCTTCACCACCACTGCTGAAAGAGAAATTGTCAGAGATATCAAAGAAAAGTTATCCTACGTTGCTTTAGACTTTGACCAAGAAATGGAAACTGCTGCTCAATCTTCATCTATAGAAAAATCTTACGAATTACCAGATGGTCAAGTCATCACCATTGGTAACGAAAGATTCAGAGCTCCAGAAGCCTTATTCCAACCTTCCTTTATTGGTTTAGAATCTGCTGGTATTGATCAAACCACTTACAACTCTATTATTAAGTGTGATGTTGATGTCAGAAAGGAATTATACGGTAACATCGTCATGTCTGGTGGTACTACTATGTTCCCAGGTATTGCCGAAAGAATGCAAAAGGAAATGAGTGCTTTAGCTCCATCTTCCATGAAGATCAAGATCATTGCTCCACCTGAAAGAAAGTACTCTGTCTGGATCGGTGGTTCTATCTTAGCTTCCTTAACTACTTTCCAACAAATGTGGATTTCCAAGCAAGAATATGATGAAAGTGGTCCATCTATTGTTCACCACAAGTGTTTCTAATTGCTTGAAAAAAAATTTAAATGTTAAATCAAAGAGAAATTTTCTCTCTTCTTTGACCTTTTTTCTTCTACAATAATGAACATTTTAATGGTGCTACAATAAATGTATCAATAAGAATCTATTGGTTCTTAAGAATTACATATATATGTTATATACAATCTGTATTTTTTTTTTTTTTAATCATATAAAATGAAATTTATAATTCAATAGATCTTTTAGTGTTTTGTATAAGTAATAGCTACAATAATGACTTAAAGCGGTGTACTTAAATCCGACTTAACTTTTCTTTTTTTTGTTTTCTTCCCTAAGAAACCCGAAATCTAGGACTAATTACATAAAAAAAACCTCGTTTTATTTTATGCATCGATAGCTATTATCATATTATTCTAGTTCATAAGAAACATGTGTAACCAACGAAGGAATCAATAATCAACAACTTTAATTTAGAACGGAATTAATTAAAAAAAAAAAGTTGGTGATACTGTATTCTGTTTTTTTATGTTTTGCAAGCAAGTACTAAGAACCATATTAATATCAAAGCATACATACGCCATGGATTCATCAAACAAACTGGAAACTGTACTAGCAAAAGTTGATCCAAAATCTATTTCTTTTTCAAAACAAGCACACATATCTGGAGAGGAACCAATAATCACTGATTTGGAAACCAAGAACAATATCATAAAAGCAGCCAAAATTTTATCTGGAACAAATGAAACAGTTGCCTTTCCAACGGAAACCGTTTATGGGCTTGGTGGATCATCAATGAACGATGAGAGTGTTAAAAATATATACAAAGCAAAAAACAGACCTAGTGACAATCCATTGATCTCACATGTATCTTCCATAAAGCAAATCGATGAAGTAATTTATGGGCTGGAGCATGATCTGAACAATCCTTTGAAAAACATACCTTTAAATTATCATTCTATTATAGATAAACTGTGGCCTGGCCCACTAACAATTTTGCTGCCTATCCAGATTTCAAACGGCACTACAAAAGTTGAAGCAAAATTATCAAAATTGACTACAGGAAATCAATCTACATTTGCTGTTAGATTGCCGGGGAATGACATTGCTAGGGCATTGATTCATTATGCCAATGTTCCAGTTGCAGCACCTTCAGCAAATACTTCCACAAAGCCTTCACCTACATCTGCGAGCCACGTTTATTTTGATTTAAATGGGAAAACGGCTATGATTTTGAATGGAGGAGATTGTTCCATTGGAGTAGAATCCACAGTTTTGGATTGTGTCACTGAGAAAGATAAAATACTATTATTGAGACCTGGTGGGTTTACTAAAGAAGATGTAGAAAAAATCACCAAAAGGGAAGTAAAAGTGGAATGTGTATTGAAGAGCAATGAGCAAAAAGTCAGAACTCCAGGGATGAAGTACAAGCACTATGCACCAAAATGTAAAGTTGTATTGTTTTCACCAGAAGAATGTCATTTAGACAAAGTTGTTGACGAAATCAACGATAGAATTAAGCTATCCAAAAAAGAAATTGATCATAGTCTGAAAGTTGGTATTCTAAGCTATAAGTATTTTGATGGCATTGATACAGAGAAACTAAATATTGAAAAGGACGATCAATTAATTGTAAAAAAATTGGGAAATGATTTAAAGCAAATGCAAAAAAACATATTCAAAGAGTTGAGAGAATTAGACGATATTGAAAACATAGATTTACTGTTCATAGAAGGTGTTTCTGAAGAGCTTGAAGGTTTAGCAATCATGAATAGATTGAGTAAATCTGCTGGTTCAGATATAGTAAGTTTTTAAATAAATGATTTTGGTTTTGTTTAATTTTCTTTAATTTAAAAATAAATTTGTAAAAATAAAACTGTTTGAAATGACAAACATTTCTATATATAAAGTTGTATTTTAATTAAAAATCAAAGTTGCATTTATCATATTTCAAATGTCAAATTTTTGTAATCAAATGTTATTTTTATTAATTAGATCAAACGTCTAATTTTATCAATCTTAGTACTTTTATTCATCTTTGATGTAGTTGTAATTCCGAAACTATCAATGTAGTATTTATGTTGTATTCTCAAACTATTTAACAATCAACGTATTCTAAAACTTGTAAGTTAACTGGATAACATTGTTCAGCAACGTATTCGTCATATATGTTGTAGAAGTCACCGGATAAACATTGGAAGAAGATATCATCTTCACCTAAGACTAAGTTACCTTCTGGAGAAATAGACCAACCACCAGCGTAGATGGCACCGGCTTGTGGAGTAGGACCGTCAAATTGGAATTGTCTGTTAGCAACAATAGAACCAACTCTATCGTGGGAATCTTTCAAGATACCGTCTTCTAAAGTAATGTTCAAAACACCTGGAGCTTTACAGGCAACAGCATAGAATGGGTCTTGGTTGACAGCGGTAGCTTCAGAAACAGCGGATTCAGTAGCAGAGGTTGGGTTGGAAATGGTGGAGGTACCGGTGGTAGTTGGGTGGTACTTATCCCAAATGGAACCAGTGGTGATTGGGGCAATACCAATACCGAAAGTGGAAGCTTCAGTAGATAAACCTAAGGAAAAAGTGGCGTTTGGAGTTAAAGTGGTCCAAGCAGATGGTCCTAAAGTGGTGGTAGAAGCCTTGGTAGTGGTAGTTTCGGCTAAGGCAATGGAAGATAAGGTGGCAGCGGCAACGACGTTTTTAATTTGCATTTTTCTATTGTATGTATGTGGATGTCTAAATAATATTTTTTATTTGATTCTGGTTTTTGTTGTAATTCTATTCTTATTCATGAATGGAAAATTATAAATCAATTACTAGCTTCTTATATACTTTTAAAAAAACTCAAAGTAAGCTTTATTAAAAGAAGTTTTATCTGAAACCGATAATTGATACTTAACTTCAGCGTAATCTTTAAAAATACCCACAGTTAAGCAATGACTGTTCTATTAACTTCAGCCCAGACAACTTACTAATAATAGCTGAAATATGTTTAATTTCAGAAGTCAAAGAACAATGGATCAAATCAAATATATTTAAATATAGATCCTAAGAGGCTGTTTCTATATTTAAACTCATCATTTTAATGATTAGCAATATATTCGTTGCTTTAAAGCAAAAAAAAAGACGTGTATAATATTTCAGATCTGTTGTAGAGTCCAGCCTAGTGCGTAGTTTTTCTGGGGGTGCTGAATTACACATTTAGCGGCGAAATCAAGCGAAATATGGCTTTTTGGACTGGGGGAAAAAAATGTCTCTTTTTTGAGGGGTTTTTTCTGTTGGTCAGCCATGCCACGTGGAAATACACGTGACTGTTGAGACAAATTTGCTTAGTTTATGTTTGCAGGCAGAATGTTACAAGTCTATATATAATGGAATACGCAGCATTAGAACCCTTTAAAGATCTCGTTGATGTTCTTTACTACGTCTATGTGCATGATCTCGCCTTTTTTATTTATCAAAGACCCTTTTTTGAAAATTTCAGGTTCGTCGTTATAGTTGATTCCACAATCACTGAACAATATTTCGTTTTTTTCTTTGGATAATGTACCACTCAGTTTTTCTTGAGCTTCTCTATTGGACATACCACATTTCAAAATTAAACCCCAAAATGCCGTATTGTATAAGTTATTAATGTGAGTATCAACAAATCTCCAAGTCAAATAATCCTTGATGACATCTAAATTGGGATAATTGACACATCTACTATCAAACATAGGAAGGTGTTTAAAGTCTAATTTCACCTGGTTTTCAAAGAACTTATCCCATAAGAATATGTATTGAGATGTAAAGTAGCTTACAAATAAACTTGTTAGCTTATCCACTCTTCTATTGTACAGTTTTGAATCTTTTCTTAAAATAAAGCTGTACTCGTCAGATTCACCATAAGCACAGATAATTTCCGATTTGTATTTCAACACCAAATTTTTAGCACTAGCATTCATTAGATTAATTGCACGTACATCATTAGGCTTTTGAAATTTGTAATAATCAGAAAACTCATGAAAGTTTTTCCCATCTATTCTTATAACAATGTATGTTTCAGGTAGTACCTTCATATGAGTTTCAAACTCTTTGACATATTCAAATCTAGAATTAGCCATAATTCGTGTTGTGCCAGGTGATATATGGGGGTCCTACATGGAAGTTAAATTATTCAATAAGACGTTGATTGCCAGATGAGATACTGAATCTTGTGAAAAAGAAAAAAAAATTTAAACAAACAGTTATGTCCGATGTTTTCTAAAAGATCACGTGATTACAATTCAAAAATTGTTTAACCTATTTTTACGTGATGAATTACATGTTTAGCAGTACCTGTACTATGCAAGAGGAAGAGCAAAGAGCTCAAATAATCAGAGAAAAAAAAAAGCATTATATTAATAATTTAATTCATTTTCCTTTAGTGTTCACATTTGTTAATATCAGCGGTTTTGGTAAGTATTTTATATTATCTTCCTGTTGAGTTTGGTTCAGAAGCAGAACTGATAAAAGTTGTTCATCATATTAACAATAGCGACCACTAAATAAAAAAAAATTGAAATTATATTATTAATTTGAATATCTTTTAATTATACAAAAAGCAAAAACAAAAATTAACTTTGTAATATTGATTATATTCAGATGGTGATGCATGTTAATCCATAGACTCATGAAACTAAAAGAAGAAACCATCATCGGAAAAGTTTAAAGACAAAAGTGGTTGTCATTCATCATAATATAAAGTTCAATATTAACAAAATTAAAATTCATTTGCTTTTTGATTACCAAATAATTATACATTATTCTGTAACATTAGCCTTATAACTGAGTATTTAATAACATGAACTCATTTTATTCTGGAGATAATTTTATATCCTTGGTTTAATACTGTAATTACAATCATAAACGAAGAATTCCTACAACAATTTATTCCTGCATATACATCCTCAGAGGCGGATAAACCTTCAAGCTCTGCTTCTACCTTAAATGAATAAAGTAAAAACAAAAACAAGAAGATGGGTAATCCAATTGTTATAATCATCTTAATTAAGTATGCGACCAAAAAAAGTTATTATCTCCAATCGCATTCAGTTAATAAGGCTAATATTAAGAATAGAGTATTATCTATTGGTTTTTGAATATGTATTATTTCTATATGAATAATACTTATAATATTAACTACTGAAAGCTTTAACAATATGAATGCTTCTTATATAGTAAGGCATGAAAAAAAAAAAGAAAAGAAACGCACATTCCATTTTGGTAGTAAAAAAATTTTTCACTCAGCAAAAGCTCTGGGAACGAATTATTTCAAATTTAATGTCCTAAAACGGAAAGGAATAATGTACTGCAATCAAATCTCATAGATCTAATGGTTTAATCAATTCATTTATTTCAATACATTTGGTAATGATTTTGATCATATGTTTCAAGTGAAAAGTGACTCTAAAAGTTCAATATTCTTAAGTATAGTTATTTAATTTTTTGGATTGCCAATACTCATAAAGTATCAACGTTTTATAGTTGAGCATATATAGTTTCGATATATATTATAAAACATATAGCTGTACTGACTTTGTTTGATGCTTTCCAAGTAGAAGGCACAAGAATACTTCTTAAAAGAAAAAATTGTAAAAAAAAGTATTCTTATAAACAATTGAATTGTCATTTCTTAATTTTTGATGTTATAACTTTCTCTTTTACTTGAAGAAAAGAGTGTTCCGATGATTTAATCTATATAAAAACTTATTATTTTATAAAAACTTAATCAGTAGAAGAAGCTCTAACGTAGATTTGTTGGGTGGAGTGCTTGGAAACAGCCTTGATCATACCTCTAGCTTCTAAATCCTTTAAAGCAACTCTAGCTAAAGAACCACCTAATTTTAATCTATCAACTAAAACAGAAACAGAAACGTATTTGTAAGATGGAACTTCCTTTAAGATTCTGTCTAACTTTTCTTGATCTAAGATAACAGCGTGTTGAGCTCTATCCTTGTGAGATTTTTTGGACCATTTCTTTTTAGATTTCTTACCACCGGCCATAGCAGCGGCAGCCTTTTGGGCTTTAGATAATTGTTGCTTTGGAGCCATTATAAATCTGTTTTTAATATTATCTTTGGTTTTTAATAAATTTTTTTTATTCAAAAAAAAAAAATAGTTGTTAATTGTTAGTAATGCTAAGGTTTTCTTAATTTCAATGGTTGAGGAATATATCCAAAATAAATAATTTTGGTTTTATATTATTAGTCCTCAATTGATTTCATATTGTCTCAGAGTTCAACACCTTCATTGATATTTATGCTTTCATGAATTCATTTGCTTTGCCATAAACTTTTTCGTGTTCTTTGTATCAGCATTTAGCTCTTTAAAAAATCGTTAAACATCCACATTTCAAATTATTGCTTTCTTTATTATAAGTACAAAAATTAATTATTACTCTTGCAATGCATGGCATTGTCAACTATTTTTGCTTTAACAGTCCAATAAACGTCAATAGATATACTCATCCTCATATGTTTAATTTCCTTCCAATCTAATATAAGTGTAAAACTAAGTACATGCTAATCCATATATTACACATAAACTCTTCCATTATTGCATTAACTTGGTATTCACCATAAAGCACTGTCTCTTTCATTCATTAATGAAGTTGTATCCTCTTAGATATATCAATCAATTGGGTTCGTTTAGTTATATTACATACTATTTCTAAAACGTGTTGCTTGGTTTTTACACTAAAAATGTATTAACTAAAAACAGACAATATTTAATATATATAAATTTCTTAATATTTTAAAATTAATTGCACTTACAGAAGGTCAAAAAGAGTGTGTATGTAACAGAACCTAACAAAAAAAATTTTGCCTAATAAAGACACTTTTCAATAAGCCAAATTAAAACACAGCCAAAATAATATAGTTCAGAATATTTGCTAGGCATATGATATTTCCGCCCAAATCTTATGTAGTGAATTACATTTTTTTTTTTATTTTTTTGGAATGCTGAAATAATGTGAAAACTTTACAACGTAGAAAATACAAATGGCAGTGGCGTATATCATAAATATTTCCTCTTTGGGATACACATTTGTTTTTTTGGCCTGTTTTCTTTTTTGTTTTTTTGTTGTTTGCATAATTACTGTTTTAGGCAACTGTCGCACAGAAACAATATTAGGGCATAGTTTTTTTTTTTTTTTGGTTTTTTGTTACAATTTTTTTTTTCAAATATTAAGCCTAAAATCGTACTAATGTAGTTTCTTACACGTGACCTGTTTTATATCCGGCAATTTTGTATTTCGGATGAGGGTTCTTTTCCTCTTCTGAAGTCGAAAGCTGAATTAAAAAACAACAACAAAACGCTCAATCCAAATAACAATTAACAAACCCAATCCTATTTGTTCATTATATAACCAAATTATGTCTAAAAGAAGAGCTGATTTTCAATTAGATAGAGACGGCCGTCATAAGGCTATAGAAGAAGAGCTAGATAAAAAGGCTCAAGAAGATAAGTTTTCTTCAAATCAACTATCATCTGCCAATATTGCAGGCAGAAAAATTGCTAAACTAAGAAAACCTTTAAACAAGCCTGAAGAACCTTCTCAACCACAGCCTGCTGTAAATGTATTTGCTAATCTGATGAAGCATAGTAACAAGTTTTCATCTGTTCTACTACCAGAACCTAGCGAAGAAGTTGAAAAAATGACTAAATTTAAGGCCATCAACTTTAATTTCTCCCAAAAAATTAATGAATCTATCAAAGAAGATCCGCAATGTAATTTGACCAAAGCTTGTGAAAAGTATTTGGAATACGCTAAACAAGCTTTATCCCCATCTGCTACCCCTGAATCTAACGAAGTTCCACAAGTGAAAGAAACCCCATTCAAAAACTTCAAGCCTCAATTATCCAAACCAGTTGCTGCTCCAAATAATACCTTTGAACAATTAAAAAAACTAAAACCTACCTCTGAAAAACCTTCTATCACTGAATTGCCAACCAGTGATGAAGAAGCTGAAAAGCCTGAAATAAAGGGTCCTCAATTCACACTTTCCAGTGATATCGTAGTTAAAAAGCCTGCTTTTGTTTTTGGAGAAGCTTTGGCTAAAAAACAAGCTGCTGAAGTTGACTCAGATGATTCTGATGTTGCTGAAGTACCAAAAGGCCCTACTTTTACTTTTGGTGGAAAAGTTGAAGATCCTATTTTCAAAGTCGGAAAGAAGGAAGAAGTTAAGGAAACTAAACCTACATTTTCCAATGTATTACCAACAAGCTCAAAAGAATCTGCTGCTTCTAAAGCACCAGCCTTTAGCTTCAATTTAGGTGATAACAGCAAGCAAGATACCAAATTACCTTTGGTTTCCAAAAGTAATGAAACTAACTCTGCTGAGCCTGCAGCTTTTACCTTCAACTTAGGTAATAAAAAAACTGAAGAAAAACCTCCTGCTACCACCTTATTCAACTTTGGTGCTAAGGAAGATAAACCAAAAGAGGTACCTTCTTTTACTTTTGGAAAACCTGCTGTAGCTAATCCTGCCTCTACTTTCTCTTTTAGTAAACCAGTTGAAAGCGAAGTAAAACCTGCTGCCACTTTTTCATTTAACAAACCAAGTGAAACTAAAGCTGCCCCAGCTTCCACTTTTAGCTTTGGTAATCCACAATCAGCTCCTGAAAAAAATACAGGATTTGGTGCTACAACTAGTTTTTCTTTTGGCAAAAAAGAAGAAACCAGTGATACTTCAAGCTCTGCCCCAACATCCAATTTTAAGTTTGCCTTGCCATTTAATCAAAACACCAAAGTAGAAAAACCTGAAGAAGTTGCTGCACCAGCTGATAACGAAGAAGAAAAACAAGAGCAATTAAACTTAGAAAATAATGAAGAAGAAACTGAAAACTTACTATACACCCAAAAAGCCCAACTAAAGGTATATCAACCCGAGAATAAAGAAAGTCCTTACACAACTAAAGGTGTTGGTATGTTTAAGATATTGCAATCAAAGGAGGATGATAAAAAGTATAGATTTTTGTTGAGAACTGAAGGAATGGGTAACATTATTCTGAATACTTACATTATTGCTGGTGTAAAGTATGAGCAAATTCCACAAAGAAAAAAGACAGTCAAAATGCCAATTTTCAATCACGAAACAAAGAAAATAGAAACACACTTGTTGAACGTTAAGACTGAGGAAGATGCAAGTGAAATTATCAAAGTTATAGAAAATGCACAAGCTAATATGAAATGATATATATACAAATAATATAATTTTTGTTTTTATTCCAGATATTTCATGTTTTCGTTAATACCATTCTTTAAAGTTTTTAATGCCCATTCAAATCTTCTGGTTTCTTTCTTAGATTCAGTAGTAAATTTGAAATCACTGTATTTGAATTTATTTTCCAAGTACCATTGCAATTGTTTGTAAATAATTAGTTCATTTTCTTGTTGGATAGAATTAAATACAATTTCATGTAGTTTATCTTCATCATAATTGATGGTTTTCTTCTTGTTTTTATCTATGCTCTTGTGCTCACTTTCTTTGGCTGTCTTAATTAATAATTGATAAATCAAACTGTTAACAAACAACTCACCTTCAACAGTCAAGCCGTCTAAAATAGGCACATGTTTGAACACATCAAATGGTATAATTTTATGAGCAATTAAACTTCCAAACAGTCTTGCTTCTTGTATAATCTTGGAATCTCTTTGCTTTCCAAATTCACCATACAAACTCGTTAATATGCCTTCTACATCATCTTCATCATTATTAGATTCAAAATTTTTGATTGAATCCCAGAAGTGAAATTTGATAGTCTTATTGAAACCAGGCATGTTTTTGTTCAGTCTAATTATCACCATTTCATAAAATGGGTTATACTGAGCATCTAATTTGGAAACGTGAATTAATACTCTTAATAATTCTTGATAGTTTTTTTTCTTAATGTTCAACTTATCCAATCTCATAATGCAGTCCAATGGATCTTGTGCTGAAGAAATACCAACGAACACAGCCTTGGATAATTGCGATGACATTTTGTTTTGTTCAGCTAGTTGGTTATAATCTGGCAATTCATCAATAAAATCGTCATTTAACTCGATATCAGAAAATTCAATGTCGTTTTCCAATTCAATGTTTTCATCTTCACCAAAATTATCACCATTGGTATCAGTAGACATATTTCCTCTGTAAGAACCACCAATCAACCACCATTTACCTTTTGTGTCAATATTCAAAATATCATCCAAGGATACTTGAATAGCTTGAGATGAATTGCTACCTAATGTTTTAGAATCAATTTTCAAAGATTTGGTTATGGATTTTTTCATGTTGCTGTGATTAGTCTTAGCAGTCAAGTTCTTGTCTATTTTATTCAATCTCAAATCTTTCAAAGTATCAATCAAAAATTGCAGTCTTGAATCATCTTCATCATTGTTTTCTTCTAAATTTACCAACAATTTGTTAATAACATTATTCAAGTCTTTTGGGTTTTCACCCCTTAACAAAACACCAGAAACAGAAATTATCTTCAAAATTAATTCAACACTGGTTTCATTTGATACATCGGCAAATAAATCCAACAAGTTATAGATCAACTTGTTGGTGATGATACCAAAGTTGAAACAGTATGCTAATAAGGTGACCAAGTTAGAGCCATTCTTAGCAATGCTGTCGTCGCCAGTGGAATCTGTATCCAAAAACGAAATAATCTTTTCAACTAACTTTTGAATAAAGTTAGCACCAAAGTCAACACCCTTGAATTTCCAAATTGCATAAACAGTACCAATGTAGTTCATTAAGAATTGATCCAAAAGCTTTTCGTTAGTGTTACAATCTATCAAAATTCTTCTTATAATAGTATTCATACAAACTTGTCTAGATTTGGTATTGAATAAATCCAACAATGAAGCAATAATGTTGTTAATGTTAGTTTCAGACAATTTATTAAACAGACTCTTAACATCTTTGTCTAATTTTTCATCAACTTGTTCTTCATCATTTTCTAAATTTTGGATTATTTCTTTATCTTGTTCATCCAATTCTGTATCCAGCCCATATAGATTTTGTTTCTTTTTGGAAGAAGATTTTTTTTTGGTTTTTGGCTTTTCTTCTTCTTCAGAGGAGTAGTCCTCGTAATCAGCTTCACTATCTTCCAATTCTCTTAACTGTTTCCATTCTTCTGGAGTTAAGTCATTTTCATCAAAGTCATCATAAACCTCTTCGTCAGATTGTTCAATTTCTTCACTTTCTTCACTACCTTCACTGTCTGAATCTTCACTATCTGAATCTGATGTTTTTTCATCTTTGAATTCCAAATCACCATAATCCTCCAAATCTCTTCCGTAATCATCAAAGAAATCCAACCCCTCAAGCAATCCACCTATGGCGTCATATTCGTCCATAGCCTTCAATTTCTTGCTTTTAGAGTTCATTTTTAGCTTTTTGGCATAGTATCTCATGTGTCTTTCATCCTCGTCACTTTCCAATTCCGGGTATTCTATTTCCTCTTCAATTTCTTTAGAGATTTTTGGTATTGGGCTTTTGTTCTTCTTTTCCTTGGCAGCTTTTAAAGCAGCCATAGTTTCTTCAACTGTCATTTCTTTTTCACCTTCGAAGGCGTCTTCTTCCGCACTCATAAAGTCTTCTTCAGACTCAGACTCTACAGTGTTGTTTTTCTTTTCCTTTGCTGCTTTCAATGCAGCCATAGTTTCTTCTACTGTCATCTCTTTGTCTTCGTCCGAAATGTATTCTTCAGCGCTCATATACTCTTCCTGGGAATCAGATTCGGATTCTAAGGACTTGTTTTTGTTGTCCTTGGCAGCCTTTAAAGCCGCCATAGTTTCCTCTACTGTCATTTCTTTATTGTCATCATCTTCGCTATATTCTGAATCGGAATCTTCAAAATCTTCTTCCTCTTTTTCTTCATACATTTCATCACTTGAGTCGGACAAATCCAATTCATCCAAATATGAATCATCCTCTTCCTCTTCCTCTTCTGAAGAAACATCGTAATGCCCATAATTTTCTCTAGCAGGTATCAACTTCTCTTGTATCTTCTTATTAAAAGTCACATGCTTCTTCTGGGTTTTGGTGATGACTTTTTTGTTTAGTTTCAGTTTTATTGCAGGCTTAAGCTTTAGTGGTTTGAGTTTAACTTGATCTTCTATGACTGTATCTTCTTCGCTGTCTTCTTC
>ERZ794949.372-NODE-372-length-14713-cov-2.833947_pt1 | contig 14713 bp, 7 predicted proteins | sample MGYA00511363_ERZ794949 | MGnify/ENA primary metagenome ERZ794949 (study PRJEB30137, sample SAMN04331402) | food metagenome | isolation source: T1 must sample point D1 replicate B | place: Australia: South Australia ...
TTTCTATGACATTGGATCCATACTTATGAAAACAAAGCTGATTCAGCTTGGGTAGCAACTGTTCAATAATGAGTTTTGTATACTTGTATTCATTTTCACTGGGCTCATTCGTTACCTTTTGGGACTTCAAGCTTTGATCTTTTTCCTTTTGAATTATGTATTGAATCACATAGTTCCCATACGGGTTTTTGGTGAACAACAGGGTATTTTTCAATATAACATCACACAGCTGATTCTTCTGTCTTGAGTTACCACTATCAAGGGCTCGTTGGCAAACACAACAACCATGCTTTTCAGTGACAATTTTAACAATGTTACGTTCAATTTGATTGATAACAAAGTCCAAGTCATCACTTTTCAAAGAGGACAGCAACTCCTGAACAACATGATTTCCATTCAAGTCAACGCTCAGGTCAGTAATCTGGTCCTCGAATATATCTTTCAAGAAACTGATACCCATTGGATCGTTTCTCAATTCAGAAACCGCCATTTGTAACGATCTGGTTCCATGTGCGTTGAAGGCTATGCTCAACACGCCTTCCTGTTTCTCAACGGAGTTGTCCTGGGATAAGACCATTGCATTGACCAACTCAATCTTGTCGCTTGTTGTGGGGGTCATCTCAATCCACTTTTGGATGAAGTAGTTCCCAAATGGGTCTGTGCTTAGTTCTCTTGCGTGTGGCAGCAGCTTTTCCCTGATCAGGGGCAGGTCCCTTTGTGTCATGATGTGTTGGAGCAGTCTGGAGCCCTGGTGGTCCTTGCTCATCTCGTACAGGTCATCCTGAAAGTCCTGGACCTTTTCGTTGTGGTAACTCCTCATTGGCGTGTAGTTTCGGTGGCCCTTGTTGATGCCCTTGTATGTAAAGTTGCCTGCATTTGCGCCGTACATGAAGTTGTAGGACCCGTCTGGCATCATAGGAGGGATGAAGTTGAACATTGGCATTGGCATCGGCATCTGAGGAGTCCAGGGTGGCATGTGGTAGCCGGTGAACATCTTTGGATAGTTGTCGTGTGATGGCACATCGTCCGCAGTTGGTGAGTGTAGTTCATCAGAGTCGTCATCCTTGCTGGAGTTTCCACTACCTGAGCGCTTTGCAGCAGGTTTGTTGGGAATGTGGAAAGATGGCATGAACATAATGGTTGGTATTGGCGTGTGGTAGTCAGCTACAGGCGGAGTAACACCTCGGAAGACAAACTGGTTGTTGGTAGGAGACTTCTGCTTTGGTCCTTTATTGCCAGTATTGGAAACACTGTGTGTGCTGGATGTGTTGATGTCAGTCATTGGACTAAAAGATAAGGAATAAAATCAGTAATAAAAGTAGGCACTACTTAGTATCTTTTCAGTTATTTGTTGAGATTTTCTCTACAGTGATTCACAATATGAATTTTTTTTTGTCTGTTAATTTTATTAGTAAATGATTTGCTGTCAAGTTGATTAACGAGAAAAAAAAAATGATGAATGATTAAAAATAGCACTGGTAAAAAAAGCGTAATTTAATGAGATGGCCAGTGAGGTAAGCGGGTGACTATGAATATATGGTAAATGGCTGACCTTATTGTCTTATAAGATATGTTATGTTTGGTGATAGCAAATATTTGAAGTATTTAGTATAACACGAAATATAAAAATTCAGTTGAATATACAATTTATATATTGAATAAAAAAAACTTAATAAAAAGAAAAAAATTGAATCATAAAAAAAATAGGGGAAATAATTAGCAAAGTATTTATATACTCACTTTAGAAACTGTGATATACAATTTTCTAATGTAAAAAAATGAACAAATTTAAGAAGGATAGTATTGAATCAGTCAAAGATATGCAAATATGTCTTATTTGTTATATTTAAAGGGTAAATAGAGATGTTTCTTGTGTGAATCTATATTTCTCACTGATTTAATTAATTAAAGGGTGAAAAAAAAAATGGATATAAAGAATATTAAAATATATATGGAGTAAAACGTGAATGAGCTAATTTATTTTGCCTATTGAGTATAAATAATGAATGTTTTTTTTACCATATAACTATATGTTTTCTCTACCTTTAATTGATTGATAGTAATCTATAAATTTTTATTTTTTTTGAAAAGAAATGAGTATAACGGTTTTTTCAACATAAATGACTTAATAGTCATGTTCATGATGGTATTTCAACATATTGTGCATAATGGTAAATTCTACACACTTTTATTGAAATCTACTACCTATCAAGTATATTGCAACACTGTTTACACATCATCAGTCAAATTTCATTTTCAATATATGACCTGTGTATAATATTCCATTAGTTAAATCAGTGATACGTTGCTGATTGGGTTCCTCTTAGCAAGTAAATCCTTTTTTTTTTCTGAAAAAATTTGAAATACGTGCTTTATATCCGATTTAATATTTTTTTCATCTACAAACAAAACCCTTAGCGATAAAAAAAAAACCAAACAACCGTAACTATACACACCAAAACTCTTTAATACACGTAACTATAACTGACTCATGGATTCTTTCTTAGAGGATATCCTGTACTTATATGAAAGGGATACAAAGTGGGATGAGTCATTCACGTACAGCTACATCATAAAGACCACCAATGACTTGCTAAGATTCAACGTTCCATCCTCATTTTTCAAACTAAGCATCTCTGCTGAAAACTCCAAAAACAACTTCTGTAACTTTGACTTTTCAAAGTCTTTATACAACAGTGACAGGCTTCAAGGACACATCTCCTATGGGAATTACAACATTATTGATAACTATGACTTCACTTATTTAAAAAAACAAATCAACCCAAATAAAGACCTATCATCCAAATTAGTCAAGATCAACAAGGAAATACGAAAATCAATAGATATCAATGAATACATTAAAAACTTTTCTAAATACTACAATGACTTTCTTAATGGTAAAAATGCCAAGAACTTTAACCACGTGTTGTCGTCAGCCTTGGACTCAAGCATAAACAACGAGCAGTATGACATTATACCAATTAAAAACTACAGAAACAGTCAGTTTGCTTATGCAAAGATGCTATTCACAGGTGATGCCAACAACAGAACAATAACCAATGGAATGCTGATAAGACAGCTGTCGCTGAACACTAGGTTCATGATGAAGTTTCATTCAGATTCGAAATTCAAAACACTAAACTCGTCCAGTTACCTCCAGTATCAGGGGAAAAAGACATTCATGGAACTGACCTATAACACCAATGAGACCCTTCTGGGAATAAGAGCCTTGAAAAGATTTCTCAGCAATGGGGTTGACAAGTCCAGCTTCAAAGTAGGCTTTGAGATATGGCATGGCTTCAAAAACTTCACACCACACTCATCCATAACTTTTCAATACGATACCATATCAACACAGCATCTGAAGCCGCTGAACTTCACAATGAACATCAATCCCTTGTTGGGCCACATTGTTCTTACCTTTGGTATGTGGGAGAACTTGCACTACTACGACCCAGTGGTCAGAAAACGATCAGGAATGTTTTCTCATTTGTTCTTCAACCTATACTCACTAAAATCCAACTTGAACATTGGATATCAGTACAAGAACTTGAAAATAGCTTGCAATTTCAACGACAGATTGCTGAGATTAAAACACGGAATTAAAATATCTGAGAACTTCACACTCTCTCTGGGAGGGATATTTGTGTTCAACGATGACTTTATCAATGAAAAACGTCTCATAGACAATCTAGTTCAGTATGGGTTTGAATTGAAATATATATCATGAAAAAAAGGAAATACACTTCCATGGCATAGACCGTTGCTTATTTTTTTTGCTTTGATTTTGACAACTCGTACTTGTATACTTCCTCTCTAAAGTTTTCCGCCATTTCTTGCTCAGCTTCGTTGTCTTTATTCAAAGTGTATCTTATATCATGCATGTCGACCCTTTCCCCGTTTTCTATAATCCACTTCATGATTCCGTACACTTCATCGTAATCATTCATGTTAGCCTTTATTATTGGAAGGTACTTCAATGGAATGTCCGAGAGTTCAATGGTGTTACATGTATAAACTGGCTTCGTGGTGGATGCTTCCAAAATCTCCACTGGATATAGCTGTCTCATGTTTGTTTCGTAATCAAACTCAGCAGCAAGCTTCTTAGCTCTGCCCAACTTGCCTTCTATTTCTTCTGTGTTCAGAATGGTGATCCATGAGAGCTTTAAAAGACTCGTTTCATTATCATACTCAATTATCCCATCCTTGGGCAACAAGTATCTATCATTGAGGTTATCTGAAAATTCAAACACGATATCGGATTTTTTGGTGTACTTGTTTTGGAACGATGTCAATGCAAGATCTGCTTTTGATTCCTTTTTCTTTTGTGCCTTTGCCTTGGTCTTTACGGTAACAGTGGCACTTTCATTCATGTCGTCATCGTCGTTTTCCACTTTCACCTTTGAGCTCTTTTCAACTTTCACAACAGGCTTACCATCCATTTTCGACTCAACAGTGGACTGAACACTCTTGGCTTCAACTTGTTTTTCCTGTGCAGCCTTCTTTTCAGCTGCTTTTTGCTTCTGCAATTCAGAATAGTGGTGTAAATACTCTTCCTTGGCCTTTTGCACAGCAACCTTCTCTTCACTGGCGGACTGTCTGGCTTCTTTGTTCTTTTTGATTTTATCCGCCATTTCATCGGTTTTCTGTTTCTTCAATTCCTTCATATTGAAGACCAACTCCTTGAACTTCATTACTTGTAAATAGTTGTTTGCTGGCTGCCAATCTTCCACTGCAGTCATAGACTTGGCCTTTTCCATATATCCTCTGAACTCCTCAACTTGGGTGGTGGTACCTTGCCCAGCAGCCAGTGTTGTTGTTAGTAAATTCACCTCAGCGTTTTCCTTGGCCATTTTGTCCAGATGGTAAACCATTTTCTTGTTTTGATAAAACTTCTCCCACGTTTCGGCTTTGTTCTTCATGTCCTTGTCCGCCTTGGTCACTTTCTTCTCATGATCCTTTCTCAATGCTATGTATTCAGCAATTTTCTTGGAGTAGCCGGCAAACAGCTGCTCATACTCCCTACGAATGGTTCCTTCCTCTTTACGCAGCTCGGATCTTATTGTGTCTATGGCATTTATCTTATCTTTGAATTCATCAAGTTTGATTTGCTTCTCAGATTTTATTACTGTCTTTTGATTGTCCATCTCTTGGAGCTTTTCCTTGATCTCTCGTTTCTCCTTCATGAGTTGTTGCCTTTGAAGCTTTTCCTTTTCTTTTTCCATTTGCCTATCCTTTTGAAGTCTTTCTCTTTCCTGCTTTTCCAGCAGTTTCTCTTTCTCCTTCTGTTCCTTCAACAGCTGCATCTTTTCATGCTTCTCGTGAATGAGCTTCTGCTTCATTTCCCTTTCCTTCTCCTTTTGCTCCTGAATGAGTTGTTTGTGTCTTTGCTGATCCTCCACAAAATCCGTTTCAACCTGTTGATTCTTGATGATGTAGAGTCTTACCTTGAACTGGTGAAAATTATTGACCTTCATAATTGAATCCACCAATCTATGCATTGATCCGTTCATGGATTGCTGGAGTGTTTCCTTGGGCAGGTTGTCTATAATGATTTCGTCATCAGGGTTTTCCTGTGTCAAGTAGTAGTATTCCAAGAATGGCTTGAAATAGTTGTAGGCCTGCTCCTTGACATTCTTCAAATGTGAAATCTTTAAAAAAAAAATTCTTATTGATACATTTCTATTAGAGTTATCCTTCACCTTGTGAAAATATTTCTTGAATATTACAGGATTGTAGAGTAGGGTTTTTATGGATCTTATAAGGGAAGCTTCAAATACTCCCGACTGAGGAATGGTATAGTATTCCTCTGCTTTTGTTTCGTCATCCTTTGTAAAAATGGGTAGGTTATTTATGAGATTATTGGATAGTGTTGTTTTTTGTTTTTTATAATTACTATTTATCGAAGCTCTTGAAGATCTTTTAACAGCCATCTGTGTATGTGCAAAATATTATATGGTATTGATAAGATAGCAATGTTGTTAATTGTTTTTTTCAGGGTGATTTGATAGTGCTTCTGTAAAAACCTCTGAATTATTAGTATATCTTTTGTTTGGTGTATTGCTGATTTTTGAAAATGTTTGTAATGATATTTTTAAAATTACATTTTTCTTCTAAATTTCGGATATAGGACCATTCTGCCAATAATTTGGACGTGACTGGGAGGAGAGAGAAGTTAAAAATGATGAATTTGCCATTTAATACATATTATAATATACGCAAAGGTTTCAACAGTTACTAATTGCTGAAGTCATTTTTGATTATAAATATTTCTTTTTTTCAAAAATGGGTGATTTAGCAATCAAGTTCCTTTGTTAATAAATAGTTTCCAGTGTGTTCTCAAATGATTTTTATTGATATGATAGAATTGCTTTTTTTTCTTGGGAGTAAACAACATTTACTTTAATGAGTAAAAGCACATAATTACCCTTTTAGGATATTCTACCTGCTAATATTTTCTTTCTTCAGGAAAAAAATACAGAAGTGAAAAATCTACAAATTATCGCACTATTTAAGAAGAATATACTGCTGAAATTTTTTAAACATCATACATTAATATTTATACTGTCTAATAATCACATAGATTTATTTAAATATCAAAATATTAATACAATAAAACCAAAGAAAATATAAAACAAAGTTATTAAGCAATTAAAATACATTTCTACTGAATATTGGAACATCATTTGTTTTCACTAGTTTATTTAAATATGATGACTTGTTGTCGCCCCAAACGGATTCGCCAAATGAACGAACTATTGACTTAGCCAAACACTGAAAATTCTGATTTATTTAACCATAAACTTTTGAAAAAATGATGTTTTTCTTTATCAATATTCATGTTAATGTATGTTAACTGTACTAATTCATTTGTTTCTTTTCTTTTTTTCCAATAAATTAACTCACTCTAGTGTTTTCTTTTCTCTGTTTGTGGAATACAATAAGGTTTTAATTATGATGTTATAAATAATTTTCATGCTAATCATGATATGCTTTGTTTATAAAGACATTGCTAGGATTATAACAGTTATTCAAATCTTTTTCTGAATTAAAGCCTTATACATAAAGGAGAAAGGGAATGTTAAGTGACGTTAATTGTTGCTTAAATCTTGTGCCTTGTTCTTCGGATTTGATTTTTTTAATAGTTTTTGTAGTGATTGTGTAGCGTTTGTCTTATTCCTGTAATTAATATGCTGTTTTGTATTTTTAACATACTCTTTTCCTTTTTGTAGCGCTTACGTGTAATAAACAATCGACTTTGAATGCCCAGAACAACTAAATAATTTTTTTTGTTCACATTTCGTTAAACATCAAAGAGTTCATCAAAGAAACCAACACTCATTATGTTGGAAGATGCAAACTTATTTGATCTTCTAGTTCCTGAGTCATTTTACCTATCTGTACTAGTTCTATTCTTTGATTATTGCTATCAACAATTCTTTATTTCATACCCTTTCTACAAAAAAGTCATATCCAACAAATCAAAGTTACAAGAAAATGATACCAAAAAATCAGCTAAACTTATAGACCCCAATACAAAACACAAAGCCTACATCATAAAGCTCACAAAGGCTCTAACAATTTTATTGCTATCAAGAGCTCTGATTGTCACCTTGTCCAACTCTGAAAATGTTCAATTAGTGGATAGATTAACCAATATATCTTCCATTGTTTCTACAGCATTTATTTTGGTCAAGTGCGTACCTAGAGAAAAATTGAAAACAATAATGCTGTGTTCCATTACCCAAAAGGACAGACTAAAAATAGTCATTCAGTCAGATATTTTATTATCCTTTAACAGTGCAATCCTGTTCTACATAAAGACTCTGTTCACTTCCCATTTTGAAAACTTTCCGGTCATAAGCATATTGGTGTTTGTTAACTTTTACATTGTCAGTATCAGATTCATTCAGTGTATTAGAGAAAGAAACTGGTTGAACGTTTTGAAGTATGGATTAAACTATCCTGTTTTGTATTGCATGTATCACGATGTCAATAACAACACACTGTATTACTTCAAAATTGCACAAACTATTTACGGCGCATTATGGGATTTGTTTATGGATTGGAAACTACAGGTAAGTGTATCCTCTAGAGTTCTTAATAAAAGTACAATCCTATCATTAGCAAGCATAGCCTTACTTCTGAAGTTCTCATTTTTGTATGCTCATATATTCAACGGTTTAACTTTCATACTACTGACTCTAGAGATAACAAGAAGGTTAATTTGGGTATTACTGAGATTGGATTATGAATATTATGCTTTATAAATAGATTATATACACCAAAAAAAATGAACATTGTTACATAATGATAAAAATGATTACATTCTTTACATAAATATACAAAAAAATTAAAACTGTTGCAGTATTATATTCACATTACTTTCTATGCTTGTTTTTGTATGCTTTGTATTGATTATCCTTTCTTTCATTCTTGGTCAAATATCTAAATTTCTTTTTTTTGCTGTTCTTACTGGCCTGCTCAGCGTAAGGCTTCTTGGCAATCAGCTTGACATCATCTTTAGATCCCATTCCCATGAAATTGGCATAGTCCGCAGCTCTCTTGATAGATTTATTGAGAATATCTTCATTTTTGTTGATATCAACTCTATTTATTTTAGCCAAAAATTCAAAATTATCATTGGTCTCTATGGATTCCGTTTTGACTTCAGTGTTGTCTTCGTAGATGGTTTGTCTCTTCAAAATCGGCTTATAATCCAGCTCGAAGTCACTGCTCTCCAGTGCCTCAACAGTGGCCTCTTCCGGTTTGCTGAATCCTTTCCATTCATCATCCTCACCAGTGTATATTGGTTCCTCATCAGAGCTGTCTTTGTAATCACCAATTTCCTTCATTTTTTCCTTCATTTCCTTCAGTTGCTTTTGAACTGTTTCTTCTCTTTCGAATTTGAGCTTACGTCTTTCTTCAATCTTTAACAGTCTTGCTTGTTCTTTAAGGAAGGTTTGAGCATTTTTTTGTCTTTCCAATTTTCTTTTGTGGAAACCAGTTAGGTACTCCAATCTTTGGGACTTGTCAAAGGTCACTTCCTCAACCGGCTTGGCATTCTTTTTATGTTTATTTTTGCTGTTCTTATACTTTAGTCCTCTTGTTAGAACATTACTATTGGTGTTAACTCTAGCCATTTTGTGGGATATGTTTTCAAAATATTCAAGAGAAGGTTTTCTTATAGTTTGGGTAGTTATAAACTTTTTTGTATTATTTCCTTTTTAATTCGAAGTGTAGATTAATATAGTGCTTATTATTACTGAAACTTTGCCAATATATATCAATACTTGAATGAACTTTTATTTTTTTTTTTTTAATTTGAAGACAGTTTGCCTTGATCAAAAGATACTCCTGAAAAAAAAGCAATTTTAACACGTGATTTGACCAGCTGGATACTTCTCACCAAAATCTTTTTTTTTTTTTTTGAGAGAAATGGTTTATGTCCGAAAAAGCTACAATTAGATAATGAACAACGCGCATGGTATCAAGAATTTTAACACCGCATTTCCAAATAAAACATTAAGATTTACAGTACTCTTATCATTTACATCTTTTACTTATAATAATAACAACATACTTGAAATATAAATATCCCAAAAACAAACATTTTACTTATTATACAGTATTTGATATAAAATAACTTAAAAACATCCCATAGCTCTTTCAAATGGATAGTATTTCACCCGTAACAAAGACTATTTTGTTAGCCACTCTAGTGTTATCTTTTGCACCTGTAGTGGGCCTGGTACCCTCTATAGAGTATCTGATATTCTTCAACATCCCTCAAATAATTAAATCGAGACCTTGGACAATGGTTACAACATTTTTTGTGATGCCGTCAATTAACAATCTGTTTTATATAATCCAGAGGATGTATGGATTATACAGTCATTCCCAGGCTTTGGAAGTTTCATACTTCATGCACAGAAATCAATACATATACTACTTATTCTTCAACATGTCCTTTATGCTATTAATCTCTTTCTACTTCAAGGACCAAGCACATTGGTTCATGGAACCAAACTTTTACTTATGCTTAAGTTACACATACGCCATGTGTTTTTGGGATAATGATATAAGATTTTATGGAATCATTCCTATGAAGGTACGGTACACAATTGTTATAGAATTACTATATAATCTATTGATGTGTCCTAACAAGCATTTCTTCACAGGATCTGGGTTCATTGGTGTTTTGAGTGCTTATGTCTACAATTGTTTAGCAACCCAATCATGGGGACCGGTCTATGGTTTCATCAAGCATAGAATACTAAATATCAAGGAACCAAACTTCATTAAGCAAACCAGTTACAACTTAAAAGGTGAAAAGACCGTTGTGAAGGTGAAAAATCCAAAATCCGGACAGCAAGAAGCAAAAAGAGTTAAAGAGTACGGATTCGGCGGTGGAAGACCATTGTTCCCAAACTGGTTCAACAGACTCATTAACGTTGACACTAATAAGATAAAAATCAAGAAGTCTGTTTTAAAGAAAGAGAAAGGAGTTAAGTTAGGGACATCCATCAGCATTGAAGAAAAGTCAAAATCAGCTAAGGAAGCAGTTGCTAATCACTGGGCCAACAAATACTAATATTATGTTAAGAGATGATTATATATTAGATTATATTGAATTCGAATTATTTCATTAAGGAATAAATAGTAAACAAATCAAAAACTGTTTGTTGTTTTTTGTTTGACTCCTTTGTTAAGTAGAGATTATGTTGGTATGCTGTATATGTCAGTTTACCTCAGATTTAGTATGAAAAATCAGTATCGCTAGTTGTGTATATCCGCAATTATAATGATTTTATTTTTCTATAGTTATCTCGCCATATAGTTTTTTTTCTTTTAAATTAGATCAATAATTAATTAACAAAAAATACCAAACTAAAGTACAACTGATTATATCAACACCAAAACATTCATATACCAAATTGATATGTACGATATTCAGGAAATAGATCCTAAACGTTTCAATAAAGACATATACTTCTCCTCTAACTTGGATGAAAGAGGAAATAAAAGACTGAAAAAAACATCTAATAACTATTACACTACAAACAGCTCATCCAATGCGCTAAATGACTTAGATGTGGTAAAGTATTACAAGAGATTTCTCAATTTGTCTGATGAAAACAAAAACTCTTCCAGATACATTAATAATTATCTTATCAGTTCTATGAAGATTAACAAGGATACAATTCAAAATATAAGCTCAAGTGAAGAAAAGAGAAACGACGATGATAAGAAAAACATGGAGGTTAAGTTCGTGTTACCAAGCAATCTCAAGCTATCGTACCAGTCTACTAAACCTATGAACAATTCCCTGCCCAAAACAAAGATATGGGAAACACTAGATAAGAGTGACAATTTCAGGAAGACGAGAGCTATTAATCTGAAGAAAGTTTTGACAAGCAAAAGAAACATCATTCCATACATTGAAAGCTTGGATGAAGAGGATTATTACATGATCTATAATAAAGTCAATGATAAGCTAAGGCATACAAAATCCAAAAGCTTGATTAAGAAGGATTGAACAGATTCATGAGTTTCACTGATGTGTCTCAAAAGGGAAATTCCTTCAAGATGAGTAACCTTGAATACCGATATGGTTATTATTTTTTTTTTTTTTCGCTCCTTTAGGCGATTTACAAAATTGTATTAATTTGTTTATATATCATCGAATGAATTATCAATTTAGGTTTACAACAGTAGTACTTATACAAATTCTTTTGGATTTGATAACACCATAACAGAACTTTGAAAATCTATTTACTAGAGACAACCCAGCTCCAACAATACAATCAAAAAATAATGCATAAAACTGAAAAATCTGCATACCCCGATATCACAAAAAATGATCTCCCTGAAATATCCCTAACAGCATTAATTTTAGGGCTTGTTGGAGGTTTCTTCATAGCAAACATATATAGATTCAAATTCATCGGACTGCCATTAAACATCATAGCTCTGTGTGTGTTCCACTTTCTGGAGTTTTACATAACAGCCAAGTACAATCCTCTTCAAGTAACCACCAATTCCTATATTCTAAGAAACGGATCTGAATATACACTAGCTACCTTGATATCCATATGTGAATGTTTACTGAACTCTTACGTCTTCCACATAGACAAGAAAATAGGCTTCAAGCTATCATGTATCATGATCACAGGTGGGTTGATGGCTCTTGTAGGACAATACTTCAGAAGCAAAGCCATGATCACTTGTGGAAGCTCCTTCAACCATACAGTACAGCAAGAAAAACAAGAAGATCATGTTTTGATCACTAATGGGGTTTACAAAGTCTCGAGACATCCATCGTATTTTGGGTTTTTCTACTGGAGTATTGGGTGTCAGCTCATGTGCTTAAATTTTGTTAGCTTCTTTTTGTTTACTTTTATTCTATGGAACTTTTTCAGAAGAAGAATCACAATGGAGGAGGAATATCTGATTAAATTTTTTGGACAGGACTATGTGAAATTTAGAAAGTCCACTGGTGTCGGTATTCCATTCATAAAGTAAGGTCACCTATAGTTATATTCAGAATATAAAATAAAAGTATAAAAATGCAAATAATCAACTTCATATATAACTAATAAACTTAATCACTTGTCAAGTCAACAAAGTCATCTGGCTGCTGTTGAATACTAGCCCTTCTCTTTTGGGGCATTAAACCGCAACTTGGCTCCGATGAAGAACTTGGGTTTCCAGTAGGAGTTACTTGTGAATTGAGTTCAGGCAAAAGATGATGCTTTGCTAAAGTCATTGTGAGGTCTCTCCCATCATTTCTTAATGATGGCATCTCTTCATCCTCATCGGCAACATTGCCAATGTGTTCTTCGGACTCGGCAGTTGGCAGTACTGGCGCAGCAATCAGAGCTGTGGGTGGCAAGGTATACATGGGAGTATCCGTGATAGTGCTGGGTACTTCTTCGTCATCGCTTATCAAATTGATTACTTCAGGCTCAAGCTCGTTTTTCTTTGTTGGTTGAAACTTGTAACTATCCACCGTGTTGCTTCTGCTTGGATTCGGCTCATCTTCCTCACTCTCACTCAAGTCCTTTTCACCTTCAATATATTTGTAAGTACCAGCTTTGGTTATTTCAACCTGGTCATCATATTCATTCTTACAGTTTTCCAATATCTCCATTGTATAATCACAGAGTCTTAAGTCCATTATATTGACTTTCTTTTGACAAACAGGACACTCCCATATTGGAACTTGCTTTTGTGCTTCCAAAAACCACTGTGCATCAAAACACTGAATGTGGTGACATGCTAGTGATCTTATTGGATGTTTCATCTTCATGTATGATATTGGACATTGCAATGACATTTTCATAGTCTCCATTTGTAGTTCATCGTCATCTTCTTGCAATATTTCCTGTACCTTTCTTATTGTTACATTCTTTGGTATGTGTTCTTTGATTGATATAGACTTTTTGAATAACTGTAGCCCATCAAATGACTTGGCCAGGTACACTTTGCAGACATAAGGAGTCAACGTTCTTATAAAAGTGATCTGTACTACATTTTCCTTTTGTGTGTCCAGAATCAAATTATCAGTTAGTCTGGCAGCTTGAGCCGTTTCAGGTTTATCTTTGATACCTCTTATGTAATCAGTTATGTGCACATTGTTGATTTTTATTTCTATAGGAGATGGGAATTTCACAAACTCTCTAGGTTGAATGGTGTTTGTAAAGGACCCACAATACAACAGAACATCATAACTGTACCCTTTACTGAGTGATGAGGCTGTGATTCTTTGTATATCCGATTCAGTTAATTGAAACTTTAAAAGAGTTGTTGTTTTGTATCCTGTTTTAGGCAGTATCCCCTGTTTCAGTAACCTAGCATTCATGAAGAAATATGATTGTACAAATTTGTATTCATCCATCATCTTCTTGGTATCGGGACTTTGGTACGGTGATGAATTAGGCTTTTGTAGAATATTGGCACTAGTTGGTAGACTTACACTGTGAGATGGTAGACTACCCCATACTCTAGGAGCTTGGGTTTCATTTCTTTGTTGCCGCATGTATTGTTCATCGTCATAGGAAAGTGGTACAAGACTGTTGGCATACATGTGTGTATTTATTGAAGGATCTAATTGCAGATAAGGAAGTGGTTCAATATAGGATTGTTCAGAAACATTGGTGTTTGCATAAATATGACTCAATGATGGAATTCTAAAGGCTGCAAATGAAGGGCTGTCTTCCTTGAAGTATGAATACTGTTTACATTGACTTGAGTAATTTTTGAAAAACCCATATCGAAAAAGTCTTAGATGTTGGACTTTGGCCTGCTCCAAGAACGTTAGGTTTCCATACATGACTATGTTGTCTATATTAAATGGGCGTGTATGAGCGTTGTAGTATACAGTAGCCAGAAATACAATTATTTTCATGGGAGCTGTACTCTGAAGGGCATTTATGACATTTTGCAAATCTCTGGCAGAGGGAATCATCGTTTTAAAATATTCTTCACAGGATTTTCTGGCTCCCAAGCCTGCGCTCATCAATGCACGAATAATAAAGCACAGCGAGGACAGCCTTGTAGTTTCCAGATGTTTATCGGAGTTTTGTATAAGACGATCTATTTTTTCTATGATTTCATTCTTCTTTCCCTTAGATTTGATACCTAGAGCTTCACAAACTAGTTTGAGTTCAACCAGCCTGCATTCTTTTAGCATGTCCATGTATTCATCGGA
>ERZ794949.374-NODE-374-length-14640-cov-3.191224_pt1 | contig 14640 bp, 6 predicted proteins | sample MGYA00511363_ERZ794949 | MGnify/ENA primary metagenome ERZ794949 (study PRJEB30137, sample SAMN04331402) | food metagenome | isolation source: T1 must sample point D1 replicate B | place: Australia: South Australia ...
CAAGATCAGAATGGTGCTCTGAGCAGTTTTGGTGTCAACTGCATCGGAGCTGTTAATAGCTGTAGATGTATTTCCTATTATATTTTGAAATATCTCCATACTAACCCTTTATCAAGTTCAAGTTTATATGGTTCTTTATTAAATAAACTTTTAAGTTATGTATTTCAAATCGTAGGAGGGAAAAAATGTGTGAAGAAACATTTCTGTGTAAACATCGCTGGCACCTTTTGATCTCCGCCAACGAAAAAAATCTCAGGCGAAGAACTGCATAGAAGACGCGTTTGCACTCAACATCACCAAATCAGTAAAAAAGAAGGTGACGATTAAACCACCAATACCAAAGGCAAATTGGTCAAATAGCTTACTCATGGAGTTTCATAGCTGGATTAATGAGGCCTTTAATGAATACAAAGCCTTGGATCTAAAATCAGACGATAATACACAGGGGAGTGTAATAAACTCCACTCAAACAATTAATAAATTAACACATGTCATAAGAGACGTTAATGTGCTAGACTATAGCGGCAACAAAAGATTTCGATTAAGTACACTACTATCAATAATTACCAGAGCATTTGGCTTTAATGGGTTCAGCATTGAAATCAACCAAATCGCATACAACAATGACACACTGCGATTTGAAACCATAGTGGACATCATCATAACATCAGACGGATCTGTGATACAAGGGGTCTCCAAGAGACAAAGGAACCTTAAAGTATCTATAACCCATGCAATCAAGCATGCATTGACACACGAGGTAGAAAGAATATTCTTCAATTATAAATAAATACGGAACTATATAGTTAGTAATCTAGTAACTCGAACTTGTTTTCAAACTCTGGAACCTTTGGAACTGGTATTTCATCTATCAAGTATATTTCACCAGTTTCCTCATTGACTCTTTGTCTGTCAAGTTCCTTGATACTGTAGATTTCCTTGACATTGGTCTTTAAGAATTCAATGACAACTAACAAATTCTTTTGTAGTAATTGGGCTTGTTCCAATCTTTCCCTTCTGATTAACATTTCAATCATGCTCTTCAAATCAGGAAGAGTGGTTCTTAATCTGTCTATCAATCTTCCGACAGATTGGATCAAGTATTCTTCTTCGTAAATTGTACCCTTTTTACCTTTAGCCTTCTTTCTTTCTTCTCTTCTCTTATTCTTCAATGTCTTTCTTGAAACACCTGTCTTGGCAGTACCGGCTGTTTTACCGGTATATCTGGTGAAGAATGACTCCTTAGTGGAGGTTTCTGAAGCAACGATCGAGACATCATCTCTTTGTTCATTCAAAACGTCATTATCGTAGAAGGCAAATGGATTCTCCTCCTTCTTCAATCTTAATTCACGCAATCTATTCAATTGAGAGTTTAATTGCTTGTTGAAATCAGATACCAACTCAGTCAATGTTCCGTAGTTCTCTGACATGACAGGGTCCACCAAGTTTTCTATCTTTTCCTTGTCACCAGCACAGTGTATCATGGCGATGTCGAATTTGTAACATTTGGCAAAGTTCTTGATAGCGTTGTCCTTGTCATTCAAGAATTCTAGGTATATCTCAGCTATGGAAGCATAGTCGTGATCGTAATCCAAAGATGATATCAATTCATCTGCAACTTCCTCCAATGTGTCTGGAGTATGCAATCTGGTCAATTGCAATGCCTTTGCCCATTGCTTACCGTTTATGTAACAGGACTTGGCTAAGTCAATGTTTTCAAGAATTTCATAAATCAACCCAGCTTCATTGTAGTTCTGCAATGAGTTAGATAAATATGAAGCATAAAACTCATATATCTTGTATTGATCAGACTTTTCTCTTCTAGTCAACTTCAGAGCCAGCTTGTACAATTGGTTTTGCTTCATGTATGTGATGAATCTTTCTGTGACCTTTTCATAAGAATACAGATGTTTCAATGCACTTTCATAGTTTTTCAAGTAGTCATCAATAGTGAACTTCTTCAAGCTGCTCTCCATGTCATTCAATTTGGTTAAGAATGGCAAGTACTCTCTAGGATCCATTTGAGACTTTTGAGCAACTTGTAAGGAAATGTTCAAATCATAAATTGACAAAGAAGTTTTGTATAGTAAGTTGACATCTGATAAGAAACACAAGTATGTTAAAAGATCATCTTGTTTTTTCTCATCATCCTTCAAGCTAGAAATTAATTTCAAGGCGTTGCTCAAATCACCTTCAGGCTTTTGAACAGCATATGCAGTGATAATGTTTTGCAAGTGAGTCTCTTTCAAGTTGTTTTCTTCTTTGCATAAAGCTTCAATGATCAATTTACAGATCTTGTTGACCTTACTTTTAGAAGCATCGTAGAACTTATTTTCGATGTATAGTTGCATTTCGGTCTTAGGCTTTTCCTTTTCAATCCAAACATTCTTCTCATTTAAAGTTTCCTTGTATTTTGTAACGTTTGTGTCTTCATCAAGTAATGCAGATAAGAACAAGTCCAGGTACTCACCGTTTTTGACAGAGGTTCCAACTTGCTTGACAAATTGGAATACATTCTTTTCAAATAATTCAGGATCTAAGTCATAAAGAATATCCAGTTGAACTCTATGAACTCTACAGATCTCAATGGCTTCTAAGTATTTCAAGTCCTTGATCAAAGATCTAACTTGTCTTAGAACCATGATTCTAGGATAAATAGTTTCTAAGTTACCTCTTGGGGCTTGCAAAACGACCAAAGAAGATCCAGTAGAACAATTGACTAGCAATGAACCTCTTTCAATGGCTCTACATCTTTCATCGTTCAACAACTCAACATTTTCAATCACAGGTAATTGTTCCATGGTGTTATAGTCCAAAGTTTCCCAATGTAAGAATTGTAATAGATTTTGAGCTGTTGTGAACATAATCAAATAATCAGACATTAAGAATGAAGTGACAGCGTTAGTAATCAGCTTATCATTCAAGAACAACTTACCATTACCAGTTAAACCTACAGCTAAAGATTGTGTTTCAGTTTTTTCTTCGTCATTGTATTCATCAAAGTAAGTGGATGTCTTTTCTCTGTAAACAAAATTGTTACATAAAGCCGGGAAAGTTGCAACTTCAATGATTTCCAGAGACTCCAAATCCTTCAATACCTTGACTGATCCTCTAATGGTTTCCCAAGTGAATTTTTGGAAATCAAAAGATGGCTTGAACATGACAATCTTTTCATAAGTGTCCAATCTGCTTATTGGAGATCCATTTTTATCAATAAATACCAAGTATGATAAGCCATCAATGTCTGAGTCCACCAATATACCAATAACATCATCCTTGGCAAAGCAAACCTGTCTCAAGATATCATTTGGAGAGTCAAGGTCCAATTGAGCTTTATGTATTTCATTTGTTACATCAAAGTTGAATTTGTTGTTACTTTTGTCCAAAGTGGCCACGTAAACTTTCTCATTTGTTATGGCAGCAAGTAAATCGTTCTTTTCAGATGTGGCTATGCTGTTACAGTTTTCATCCAGTTCAATGTCTCTGTAGTAAATAGGAGGTGGAACGTTGGCTTTGGTCAATGGTGTGATGTTACCAACTTGACCATCAATTACCAGAGAAGAGGCCATGTCATTAGGCTTGCAAGTTGGACCAGTGATGTTGTCAATAATGTATTGCTTGATGATAATGTTGTTGTCATTGGTTAAAATCATCATTTGATATTCCTTTTCTTGATGCCATTGTAGGCTCTTGATACCTTCTGGAATTGAGATTTCTTGCTTTAAGAACCAGTGGTAGTTCTTTGTGGTCCATAGGTATATTTTGTCATCAGTTACTATGGCCAGGATTTCACTTGTGGAATTGAAGCTTAGTTGCTTGATCATTTCATTATTAACGTCCAATCTGGTGTTGAATTCACCATGTCTTAAACCATTCTTTTCAAAGAAGATTAAATCCAAAGTCTTGTCTTCTTCCAATTGCATCTGTTTCTTTCTTTGTATACCACATATCAGATTACCTGAAGGTCTCCAACATAGAGAGCCTTCCATGAAATCGACAGGCTCAGAAACAGCTTCAAGAGCACCCTGTCTGTCAAAGACTCTTAAAACACGTCTGTCAACCAAGGTTTCCTCTTCATCCTGGAATGATTTACAAAGAACATCCTTTTCAATTGTGTTGACAACAAAGAACTCAGAATCACCTCTCCATGAGACTTCAACATGCATATCATTATCAAAATCAGTTAATAACCCCTTGTCGACCATGTATGGCATGGTTGGATCCTTCAATAAGTCAACATCACCATTTAGACCTACACCCCCAACAGCCTTAAGTGCATCTGAGGATAGACCCGAGTTTTGTAAGGAGCTTAAAAGTTCTCTTTCCTGTTGTCTTTTACCCTTACCCCTGAATTGTGTGGTTTTGTTACCCCAACCAACATTAACGTTTTTACTCTTTTTCAAATCATCAAGTTCAAAGACGTATTCATTCAAAATGTCAAAATCTGGGGTGAACAGAATCATCTTTAATTTGTCGGAATCACTGGATTTGGTGATCAATGACAGTTGTTCTTCATCAGGAGACCATGATGCAGCCATTATACCTGTGTCGATGGTACCCACAATGGAGGTGTTGGCTTCGATTACATCATCATCGACTACAGTGTAGTATGTTTCTAATATGTTACCATTGGACAGAATAGTGGTGTACTTGTTGAATATTTCTTGGTTTTTGAAAGAGATTAGAGAGAAGTTGTCATTTTCGCTTAATAAAACATTGGAAATAGGAATGGATTCAATACTTAGAAGTTGGCCTGTTTTTTTGAATTGCTTGATGTTCAAATCTTCGTCTGATCTTGTTAGGATGGATATAGAATCATTGATAACATCGTATTGAGTGGATATGACGTTTTCTGATGAGCTTAGGCCTAAATCAGGAAGCTTAGCATTGTGAAAGTTAAACAAATTCTTCATTATGAAAAGTTTAGTGCTTTTATCTGGTTAAGTGCTGATATTGGTATAGTATTGACTAATCATTAAGTTAAGTATCTGAGTAGTTTTGATAAAAGATGTTAGACTTTCAGAATAGTATACAAAATGTATAAAGGATGTTACCATTGAGAAAAAAAAACATATAAAAAATTTAGAGTGTTTCCTGCTTTTGGTAAAACCTTTGGAAAAAAAGAAAAGTGTCGGACATAGGCATTATGCCCACTGATAAGAACCACTAAACAAGTGATGACACTGTGCAGTTGTTACCTATGGGTAATCTGAGTATCATGTTGGATGGTATCTTATATTGTTGATGCATGTAGAAGGCTCAAAGCATTATCAAAAGCAAAAAGTATGATATTAATACACAAATAAAATTAGTAACTTATTATATATAAAATTTTTAATTTTTAATAAGTTTACATGTTAAAAAAATTATGTACATATTACTTAACACCATAGATGTAAACTTTATTTTTATATGTTTTGCTAAGCAAAAGTGATAGCATCATTCTCTTTGTGCTATCCAAGCTTGTTGGTAACGTAAGTTAGAACTCAATTTGCTCACCTGTGAACAAAAGCATCATCAATTTGGTCTATTTGATTAAGGATCTGTCACCCAAAGAAAAGCGTTAACAGAAATTAGCACACCAAACTGATTTTTGCTAAGAAAAAAACAGAACCACTGCTGATTACGCGCTTGTTTTTATTTTTGTTTTTTTATTTTTAAACAGCTATCATAACAACACCCAAGCAAGACAACTCCATATATTAATCAAAACATGGATCCAGTTATAGTCAGAGGACTACTGGACAGACAATATGAGGTTCGTAAAAAGGCTGCGTTACAGCTCGAAAAACAAATAAAATTCATCTACTACGAAGAGCATGGTATCAACAAGCTGAACAACATTATCAACCAACTGTGTGGCACCAAAAAGTCTAACTTTTCTAACGAAGATAAACAAACTGACAGTAATGAAGACAATATCATCAGCGAAGCCAGTCACTCAAAGAACGGCGATAAGGATTTGGATGTAAACTTGTCATCAAATGGCACTTCTGAGCCTGCTGAAATCTATGACAACAACGATATCTTTGAGGGTATCACTGATATAGCCACTATTCGTATAGCCAAGCTTATGGCATATGCCTCCATTATTATTTCATTGGGTCAGAGCAACTCTTTGCAGTTTGCAAATAAAATTATTCCTGCAATGCTACCCTTTTTCTATGATCCTAATGATTTAGTCAGATTCTACTCCTGTGAATCCTTGTACAATATAGCCAAGATTTTAAAAGGTGAGATATTAAAGTATTTCAATGAAGTTTTTGATATTTTATGCCTAGTTACTGTGGACCCCATCAACAACGTCAGGGGAGCTGCCAGTATTCTTGACAGACTAATGAAAGATATTGTCATTGAATTTGGTAGTGATTACTCAACTTTGATAACTTTGGACGACAATATATCAATGTCAACAGTTGTGCAATTAAAGAAAACAAACATTACTCCCACACAAATCCCTGACAACATCAAGTACAAGGACATTTCAGAACAGCATCAAATCAAACATGATAACGAACATCCACACATTCTAGGATTTGACTTCTATCAGCCTTCAAATCAGAAATTAAAGCAACCTGCCAACTCAACAATCAGAATGGATAAGTTTGTACCATTACTTCTAGAAAGAATATACAGTAACAACAACAATACAAAGGTGTTTTTGATGTCATGGATCGAGGTTCTGAACAAGTGCCCTAACTTGACTTTGGTTACTTATTTACCATGGCTCATAAACGCCATTCTTCTATACTTGGATGATATTGGTGAAAGCAAGGAAATTACAGAGATAGCCACAACATTGCTGGATGGAATGCTCAAGGAAGTGTGTGAACTGGGAACTGTAAGAACAAAGCTTTGTACAAATGACAAGGCTAGTATAGTGTCCAAGGATATCACAACCCACAAGAGTCATCTTATTTCAAACAATCAATTTTCTGAGAAGTCAAACTCTGCATTTTTGAAGCCTCAACCAAATAAGAAGAATTATCCCCTAAACTCCAACAACAAAAGAATATCTTCTGTGGATAGTTGGAATTCTTCAAGCAGTAACACTAACAATAGATACCACAAGGTTCCTGGTGGTTCCATGACTATAAAGGACAGAAAGAAATCGTTGATAATAAACAACATGAGTATTGATGACATTGAGGATGAATCAGATGACGCACCAGCTCCAGCTGAAAGTCAGTCTGTGCCTATCAACGACAATGTTACTGATGGTGAGGAATACATTCCTAGACCATACTTGGACATTAAGAAGTTAGTACACACATTAATCAAATCATTATCCAGTAGTAACCATCAAATCCAAAAGGTTGTGTTGCAATGGTTGACTGAAATAATCCAATATTGGCCAATAACAGATATTATTCATTCCACAGTGACTAAGACTCAAGATGATGGGTCTAATACCCCTCAGAATGATTCTGAAAGCACCTCAGCTGAATCCAAAGACAAGGATGTTGCTGATTTGATTTCTTTGCTTTTGAAGTTGGGTGACATTAGTGTGAGAAGTAATCAACAAGGTTTCAAGAAAATTCCACTTTATGAAGGTAATAACGTAAATACCAGCCTTTCTGATAATATAGGATACATAGACAACACTGTGAAGAAGCCAAAAATGGCATCTTTGACCAAGAATAATGATTCATCAAGTGTGAAAAATACTGGTGCCAATAGTATTCTATCAAGCAAGGACATAAAGGGGTTGACAAGTGGAAACATGATTGAGAATAAGATTGTCAGTATTGCTTATAAGTTGAACTTCAAAGTGCTAGAAACATTAACCATTTCACAGCAACTATTATTAGAAAGAGGAAGAACATTTAAAATACCAACAACTTCACTAATCAATAGTCTAGCCCTAACATTCAAGGAGAGCTGTTATGAAAGTAGAATACTGATATTGAATTGGTTGATATTTGTCTACAAATTTTTCATAACCTCAGAAAACTGTGAGGTCTTCAATGACAACTGCTTTTTGATACTGATCAAGGCAATGACCATGGATGACGATAGAGATGCTTATTATGGGTTACAGCCGAATTCAGTAACCAATATTGAAAGTTCGAACAATTCCATAGTAGGCAAAAGCATCTCCAATGTGTATGGTAACCTGATGATGGATGAGGAAGACCAAGAAATGAATTTCGACAAGATAGTGAACAACATTGATGATTTGAAGATCAAGGGCACTGATAACACCAAAGCCTTGAAACTTGTCAGCAAAAGTTTGACTTTACTTAAAATGATCAATGCTTTGGACCCAAGTGATTCCTACTTCAACAAGTTTTTGAACATGCTTCTGGATAACTGGCAGTCTCAATTCTATGACAATTCTTCAGAAAAGAGAGAAAGCATTTTTGTTACAATGTGTGTTACCTTAGGCTACGAAAAGCTTTACAAGAACCTTTCAATTCTGTTAGACTCCAGATTCAAAGCAAACTCCAATAACTACAAATTCATCACTGAAATAATAAACATGATGGCAAAGAAGATGATTGCATCCAAGGAGTTCTATCCATTGAGAAAGAAATTGAAGATGAATGATGATTGGACATTCTTCACCAATCTTTTCAAATCCTGGTGCATACAACCATCTGCACTAATTTATCTCTGTTTGATTTCTGAGAACTATGAACTCGGATACAACATTATCCTCGGATTTGTCAATCTTGAAGAGCTACTTCCAAAAAACCTGATGCAAATTGACATCTTGGTTCAATTGCTAGAATCTCAGTCCATGACTCAGGTCAGACTCGATCTGTTGTGTCCTGATAAGCAGTTTTTGATCAAGCTTCTATACTCCATTTTGATGCTTTTGCCGCAATCATCACCATCTTTCAAGTTATTGAACCAGAGATTGAGCAGTATTGAGCAATACAAAAACGTCACAAGCAATGGGCCTTCACCCTTGTGTAGTCCCGTCACCAGTGCTAGATCATTATCCACAAACTCAAGCAAAAGTATCATGAACTCAAACAGTTTCCAGTTTAGTGATCTCCTAGAATATTATAATAGTGTCATAAACAGTATATAAAAAACATATATAGTAATTCCTTATTGTAACAATTCGTCTCTGAAATGCTTTTGGAAGTTGGCCTGCTGGAAGGCTCTTCTGTTGTTTTGCTTTTTGTGGTATCTCATCTCCATCTTTCTTATTTGCTTAACAAGAGTTTCCGATTGCTTGGCAGAAACACCAGGATACATCTTGTCGTTCTTCTTGTAGTTGCCAATGGCTGCTGCAACTCTTTGTTGTCTTTGGTTCTTTATGTCTTGTTCCTGTTCCTTCAACTTTCTTTGTTCATCTGAAATCTTCTTTGGGGCCTTTGTTTCCCCAATGTCAAACTTGATGCTTTTGATTTCATGGGGTGTTTTGTTAACCTTGGTGTCTACTTCAGAAGCAGTGGAGTAGTCGTAGTAGTCCTTGAACAGAGCTTTTTGCTTTGGTGTCTCATAAACCATTCTAGCATGACCTTTCTTCTCCAAGTGATGCTTGATACCGGAACCTTGGTACTCACAAACCAAACAATGTTCTTCACAGTTGATGATATAGTCAATGAATGACAAAAGTCCTTCAAGATCAGCAAGGAAAGATCTTTCTGGTATGTAGAATCCGTGTTTGGTGAACATGTGCTTAATGTTTCTTTCAGAGTCCTTTGATGCGTGGTAGCAGAACACACAGTCATTCACACTTAGTTCATCCGGTTCTCCATCGTCGTCTGAGTCTGAGCTCACATCAGAGTCTCCGTCTGTTGTTGGCTCTCTGGAGGTGTAATCCGAGGCAGTGGTGGCATTGAAGTCGGTGGTTTTATAAAATTCAGTTCCGTCTGTATCAGATATGTTTTCATTGACAGGCTTGTTGTTAATATTCAACTTATTGATGTTGAATGATTGTTTGTCATCAGCTTGCTCATAATCAACGGACATGTCGTCAGAATCTTCATCCTCCTCGCTGGATTCTTCATAGTCCGCAATATCGCTAGTTTCTTCCGCTTTGGACACTTCTTTCTTCTTGAAAATGTGGCTGTCCTTTTTGTCATCAGTGCTGTATTCATAGTCGTCCAAGATACCTGACTCTTTAATTTTGTTGAAACGTTCTATTTTGACTTGGAACTCTTCACTTGACACAGGCATCAAGCCTTCAAGCTTTCTTTTCAAGTTGTATCTGTGCCAGTCTGACTTCATGTGAAATCTTTGAATATCAGATGAGGGGAAGGTTAAAGCACAGGCATTGCACGTGAAAGATGTTCTGTTGCTGGCAGTTGCATCAGTAGTTATTTGTTCCATAAATGATCCAGACATGGTTGCTGATTTGGTGGTATCTTCTTTTATGACTCTTATAGATGAATACACAGTGTGTTACCTAACACTTTACTGTTAAATTTCTTTTTTTTGTAAATCGATATTAAGTAAATGCGCGAAGGGGGATTTTCTGTTTTTTCCCACAACTACGGAGATAAGTTGCACGGGGACTATTTTTTTGCTTGGTGGCGTTAAACGTAATAAAACAACGTACTTAATGAATGACCAATCCACCCACGGACATTATAGTAACATGATTAATAAGTCATCTATGGCTTTGAAGGCGACGTAAGGGTTGTTACAATTGCTATAAAAGAAACAGTGATCACAGCATTTAAAAAAAATCCTAAATCCTTAGTTCAAATGTACATTTCACAGTGGTTTAATAAAGCCTAACCAATATCCATCTCCTATGGCGTAAACATAATTCCAGTTATATAAAATCAAACACGTAAATAATTCAGATATATAATATTATTCCAAGGGAGACCATTGCTTGGATAATTCCGGCCACATTCTCTTATATAAACTCATACCAATCACATCTTGAGCACTCAATTTAGTATCGAAAGTGGCTTTGAAGTAACCGTGTGTACCCAAAGATTCCTTGATGAAACCAGATCTTCCGGAGTTAGTGAACAATGGTATGGACTTGAACCACTCAACATCTTCACTGTTGAAGAACATGTATCTGACTGTGATAACGTTTTTGTGGAACTTGAATGGAGAACCTGTTAGGACTATTCTCTTTGCTAGTACTCTTGTGTGGTCAGATGATATGAATGAACCATGGCCTAGGAACTCTATGTTAGTAACATCGGTGTTACCATTTTGGAATTTCTCTTTATCAAACTTGAAAAAGATAGCAGGGGCCTGAGTGAAATCAACTGGGGCTATACATGTTGCTACCGATAAGGAATCATGGTGTAAGAATCTATCGTATTTATGAACATTGTTAGGAGTGACGGAGGCACCTGAGAACAAGGGCTGTATTTCATATCTTCTCATACCATATTGAACGACCATGCTTTCATTTGAAGGTATTGGGGCTTCATATTCTTCCCATCTTTGTATGGAGAAGTTAGCAACTGTTTGCTTATGTTCGTGTGGTAATAATGCGAAAATAGAAATTATTGTGGCACCGGAGGTTTGTAGCTTTTGCATGAATGCATTGGAATCTCTGGCACCTAAGTCTATGTAGATTCTGAAGTAGTCACCTTCCTTAACTGATGCTGCTTTAGAAAAGTCCTTGATGATTTTCTTTCTGGTATTCTTGAAGTTTTGAATTCTTAAAATATTGAACCACTCATCAGGACATTCATCATCAAATTCATCAACATCCCAAGAGCAGTTGTATAAGTTTTTCAAACCTCTGTATTTATGAAGAACATCTCTGGCCTTTTCAAGTGGATGTAATTCAACTTCATCAGGGAACTCTCTGTCTTCCTTTTCTAAGTTTCTGTATTCCAGTAGTTGTCTTTCCTCTTCATCATCTGAGAAATCAACAAACTCTTCATCGTCTTCGTGTTCAACATAGTTGTAATCCTTATCGCCGTGGTTGTTGTTGTATAGATCATCTTCATCATCAATCATGTTTTCCTTGTTTTCCTTTTCATCTTCAAATTCGGAGGCACTTTCTTCATCTTCATCAATAACATCATCCAAATACCATCTGGCTTGGTAGCTGGATGTACCCTTAGGGATTCTAACTTCAGGTTTGTTGCTTTGCATTCCATCAGTGTTAGGTAGGAAGCCACCATCATCAAATCTGGCTGTTGTTAGATTGTCGTATTCAAACTTATTATCGTTTTCTTCAATGTCCAAATCATCATCAACATCTTCATTGAATTCATTTAAACCCTCTTTGTTTTCTGTTGAAGCAAACATATCCTTGACTTCTCTGTGATGATGGGCATCCAAGACCTCAAGCTTATTGATCTGGAAGTCACCATGGCCTGGTATGTGGATAAGACCATCGGCATTGAAGCCTGAGCCTCTACAGTGACCTTGAAGTATCAATTGATTGGATGATTGATCCAATTGCATGTTGCTTAAATCATCAACTACTAAGTAACCTCTGCTATCTCTCCAAGAGACCTTGTTAGGTAACTTCTCACAAATAGATCTTAAACAGTTGGTGGATTCGTTGACCTTTTCAAGATTGTATAATTGTTTTTCGTTTGGGAAGAAATGCTTAAAGTATGATTCCAAAGATTGCTTGATGTCCAGTTGGAACTTTTCCTTCATGTTAATTGCAGATAAGTTTGAGATGACACCTAAGTAATTGGAAATACCTTGTAACTCTATACTTCTTAAAATTTGTTCACCGTAAGTTGGATCGACTTCTTGCATTGATGATAAACCAAAGACAATGACATCAGACACTTTACAAACATCTAATACATCCAAGATGTTGTGCATGTTAGGAATGATAAATTTGATTTTCTTTTTGAACTTGTCAATTTTGATTGTGTTGACCGAAGGCATTGACAAGTTAACAGTTGACATGTCAAAATCTGATCCAATGCCGTTCAATAAAATTTGGTTTAGAATATCTGCTGGATTTATATCGGTTGTTAAAGGAATAATTGTAACAATCTTGTTGACACCATTGGAACCTTCAAATAACTTTTTCTTCAAAGTAGTGGATAATATCTTTTTTTCTCTTTGTTGCTTAGCTTGGTTTTTTCTTTGCTGCTTATTCAACATCGGCTTGTTATTGTTGTTGTGAGGAGTGGATGTTTCGACTTTACCCTTGTTAATCTTCTTCAAAGCACTCTTAGAGGAGTGCTTAGATTTGAAGGATTTATGGCTTGCCTTAAATGAGGATCTATGAGAATGAGAACCAGCCATGTTTGGTTTCTGTGAAAACTTTTAGGATTAAAGGAGGGTTGTAGATCTGTGGTTCTTTGTTTATAATAATTTGATGTATTCCTATTGCCAAAATACTGTGAAACTAGATAATTCAAATTTAAGATTATTATATTTTTAACGAATTTACGATTTAAAGTTACTGCTGAAGACTAAACAAGTATCTCATTTGGGAAATGTAGTAACAAGAAAAAAAAAGAAAAGAAAAAATAATATATTTTTTGTTACAAAAAAAAATTAATTATACAGCTTCCCGATTCGGCAATATGCTATTTTTTTTGAAAAACATACATAACAAAAAATAGTCACTTCCTATTACGGTAATTATGTCATAGTCCAAATAAAAAAAACTTTAATTAAAAGAAAATTTTAATAAAAATAGCACATCATTGCTAATTTCTTGGGCATTCCAGTGAGATTTATGAGTATCTGTTGTTGAATATTCAATAGGAGCAGAGCAACCCAGTATAGTACTCAACTCGATAGTTGATAATACCCATGATATGTCTATGATACACAGTGTCACAAGCTAATATCAAGTGTGTTGTAAAGGCTCAAAATGAAGTTGACGAATACGGGCATGCTCCGCAAAAGTATTTTTTTTTCTCTGTTTTTGAATTTTGTGAAAATTTCAGCTGTTGGCGAAAGAGCGCGAATGTGGAAGAGTTTCTCACTCCTCACATTTTTTTCTCGTTGTAATTTTCTGTATAGTGCGTTGTATGGCAGTTTTTCTCTCTAGAGTTCGTGGGTACCGTTTTTTTTCCACCTTCTCCCTTGTTTTCCTTTTGGTTCATTTTGAAAAATTTCGTAATAAAAATATAATACTAGTTATTAAATCATTAAGTTTTCAAAAAGAAAAAGAAGCATTTTTATTTGAAAACCACCCATAACCGAGTAAATGTATGTAGACTGACCTATGGACTTCAACAATGAGTCTGTTATACCGCTCAAAAACAACGACTATATTGAGTTTAAGCACAACTGTGATAAATAATGTTTGAATTAATGGATGAATACACAAGTAAAGGATCTACTTAGTGAGCCCAGGGGGAACTATGAATAATGATATACTAAACATGTTAGTTGAAACACTTAGAAATGAATACATCACTTGAACCTAGGATGTTTAGTTAAATTCTTACATTAAGTATATTACAAAATGAAACACATCTTATTAGTTGGAAAAAGAAAACTAAGAATTAACCATTTGATACATAACCACATCAATGAGAAGTATTGACAAAATAAACGATAAAAAGATTCATTAAGGGGACGAAAAATTTAGGATAATTACATCAACGAAGCACATAACAGGGAATCTGAAATCATGCACACCACAATCTAATCAAATATACCTTTGTGAAAATACTACTTTGATAGGCATGTAATTGAAGCATCACTATACAATGGTTTCTTATAGTTATTTTAATGAAATTGAATGTCAAATTGGAAAGTATTATAAGT
>ERZ794949.375-NODE-375-length-14624-cov-3.243050_pt1 | contig 14624 bp, 10 predicted proteins | sample MGYA00511363_ERZ794949 | MGnify/ENA primary metagenome ERZ794949 (study PRJEB30137, sample SAMN04331402) | food metagenome | isolation source: T1 must sample point D1 replicate B | place: Australia: South Australia ...
ACCCAATACGTCAATAATTAACAAATTTAAATCAACTACATACAGGTATACAAGTCCGTTTATTTCTTGGATCTCTTAGCCTTCTTGGAACTCTTGTTGAAAGCCTTCATTTCTTCATTATAAACTGAATCAGCTGTTTCCATTCCTCTCTTCTTACTATCCTTCATGGAAACCACTCCCCCCTTGCCACTTTTAGCTATAGAACTCAAAACATCCTTCTTTTCATCCCATTCCTCGTTGTTATCATTGATAGCGTACTTATTCAAGTTTAATGAGTTGATTAGTTCTCTCTTTCTAGCCTTTAGTTCTTGTTCATACTCATTACCAGCCTCGTCCATTTCTTCATCTAGTTTATCCATAACAGCTCCAACATCATGTTCAGCTTCAATTTCCTCACCGTTCATTTCCTTGATCTCTTCAGATTCAACCAATGGGATTGTCTTTGCAATGTTTTCACTAACTATTCTCTTAAACAATTGCGAGAACTTTCTCATTATCTTAGCGAACATAGCCAAGACTTGATTGGATGGTAAGTTCAATTCCTTAACTATGTTGTCAATTGATTTATGTTGCAGACCTATGGCCAATAGAATACAGCTTTGAATGGCAGATAATACAACTTCATCACCCATTCTTCCACTAAAGTAGATAGATGACAATGGTGGCAACAAATCAACAATGACATGGTAATCCAGCAAGTTGTTGGCATAGCTCTCAAGTCTCTTCAAATCAAATGGAGTGAAGAAAAGATCTAACTCACCCTTTGTCAATAACATAGATGAAGAGTCTGAGCCTAAATCCTCTCCCTTCTTAACACTTTCTATAACATTTAGAGCTTGCATGGCTGTGAACTTGCTGAAATCGTATCCCAATAAAGACAAGAATCTCTTGTGGAAGTCTCTTGCGTATTCAGACAACCACTTGGCATCTCTACCTTCAAGAACCTTCAACATGACACAGGTATGTTCACCAGTCAAATCATTAGCTGTTTGTCTCAAGTAAACAGGAACAAAGCTGTTTCTCTTCCAGAACTTATGTAAAGAGTTGGTTAATCCATAAGAAACACCTAAATAATGTAGGTTATGAGGTGGTTGTTCATGAAGCTTCAATAACAGTGGTGGGAGTGACTTAGCATCTCTTAACTTAACTTCATCCTTTCTGATATCACCTTTCTTACCTAGTTCTTCATCTGATACTCTCTTGATGGAAAAGTCTTTAACTTTATCACTTTCGTTCAAATCAGTGAACTTTCCTTCAAAGTAGTCATTCAATAATTCGATAGCCTTGGAACCATAACCCATGGATGAGTAATCAGGGTTTGTGGCTATTCTTACAATTCTAGCACCACTCAACCCAGCGAAGTCTTCATCTTGGAATTGTTGAGATACCAACCATGGGATCAAGTCACCACCGGCTCTAATACCTCTGCTCAATGAGTTTTTGACTGATTGCTTAGAGATTTCACCTTCCAAGGCAACTTGAATAACACATAAAGGATCTGGGACTCTGGCACCATTACTTGGATCAATTGGTGGTAGCAATACAAACAGTTGGTGTGCTGGGGCATCACTCATCAATTGTAAATCATTAGGGGAGTTCTTGTAGTGAGAAGCAACATATAAGGCCATCATCTTTTGTAAGAAAAGTTCTGAAACTGGGTGGTATGAGAACAGAGTATCTCTGTTGACCATAAACAGTTCACAGTCATTCGGATGTGGAGTTCCCTTTTCAGCAAATCTTGGGTTCTTCATTAATTGTACATCTAGGCATAACAATTTGTTCAACCATTTTTCAACAGGATCTCCTGGTGCATATCTAATAGGTTCATTCAACGATACCTCTCTTAATGCTCTACCGGTTAGGGCAGCATTGATGGCTTTATTGTCTCTAGATACTACAGTGGTTTCAGCATCTTTGTTGTCTACAGCAGCACTCTTTTCCCTCAATTGTTGGATTAACTTCAAGGATAAAGATCTACCGGTACCCTCATAACCATTGATTGTGGAAGCCATGAAGATCAAATATGGACCCATCAAACTCTTGACAATTGGTAAAGGAATAGCTGCAGCTTCATCAATAACCAGCAATTCAGCTTGACCCAACACATGGTTATCTTGAGGTAGGATATATTGAATAGTTTGTCTATGCTCACTTCTTTTAATATCAACTCTAACAATGGATTTGTTGAAGTCAGGGTTGGTGGATTGGATGATATCGTAATCAATGTGCTCTTGGTATCCTAAGGCATCGAATCCCTTAAAGATGAATTCAAACAGAGTTTTCAAATTTTCTGGAGAAGGAGAGGTGACAAATATATTTGAGTAACCATGTGAAATTGCAGCGGAAATAGCAATACCCAAAGCAGCAGATTTACCTCTACCTCTACCAGCAGTCAAGGCAACAGTGGTATTCAATGTCTTTTCAGAAATGACATCGATAAAGGTCAATATAGCTTGAGCTTGATTGATGGTTTTTGATAAGGCAACTAAAGATCCAGCAGGTTGAACTTCTTCCAAAGAATCCTTCAATTCTTTCAATTCTTTTTGCTTAGGAGTCAATTCCTTTGTATCTCTTGGAGGTAACGCTTTGATGTTTTTACCACCTGAAATTGGTAAGACATTTAATTCATCATCAATTACCAAACAGTTAGGATTGCTGGCTAATGACAATAAGAATCTTTCGTTGAATCTGGCAACTACATCATCATGGGCTTCAGTTCTGTATCTGGCATGAACATCCATGGACATTGTGTACAATTGTTTCAAAGAGGTCATGGACTTCAAAAGGATGACAATGATACCACCACCTTCAACTGTTTCTATTGTTCTTGCCAATAAGTTAGGAGTTAAACCTTCAAAGTCTTGTAAGATACACATACCATAAGTATTACCCAAAATGTTTTCGGTTTCCTTGTAGTAAACATATCTGATGTTTTGGTTAGAAACAAAAGCTTCGAATGGATCTTGATCGTTGACATCTCTAACCCCTCTCTTAATATCTTTTTTGATTTTGGTTTCTCTTTTCTTTTTGTGAGATGTGAAGCCTAGCAATTTCTTCTTGTAAGCCCATAAAACACTCTTGTTCATTTTCAAATCGGCACCCATCATCAAATAGTGTAAATTAGGTAATTGGTTTCTAGCCTTGTCACCAACAACGAAAAAGATACTTCTTTCCTTCGTTTGAACATTGTTTCTTATCAACGCTGGAATACGTGAATCAATAGCTTTTTTGGCCATATTTTGTTAACAATATACTGGTGATTTGTATTGTTACTTTGGTTTCTATTAGAGAAAGCTTTAGCTGTATATCTTATCAAAGGATGACGTTATATGAATACCAATCTTTGATTTTTGTAAAAAAAAAAAAAAAAGAGGAAAAAGAAACATTTTGACTTTATTTAATGCGCCTTTTGAATTTCCTCTTTGGGAAGTGGGATAGCTTGGGTTTTTCTTTTCTTTTTTTTTTCGTATAAATTCTTGTCATTTCACGTGATGCAACATGGTAGCGTTAACATCGCGGCTATTTTAATATTGTGAGCTTTTATCAATGTTATCCTTTTTAAACTGAAAATGTCCTTTTGAGAAAACTTTGATTCTTTGATGGTTTTTTGATATTCCAAAAGGGAAATTTTAAAAAGATTTAATCAAAGGCGGCTATTGTTATTAAAATTGTATTTATAAAGCTTCAGTTTGAGTTTTTTTTTACAAAAACGAACACAAAAATGTATTGGTAAGTATAAATACAATTTACAAATGAAAAAGAATGTTAACGTTGATCTTGTGTTTCTTACTACTTTTGTACCTTGCATAACAAGTTTGTTTACAAAAATCATAAAATAAGCACAAATATACTTTAAGAAGAAAAAGAAAAAACAATCATACCAAGACATTGTTTACAAATCAATACTGCTGTGAAATATCTTTTAATATTTAATAATTCAAATTTTCATATCTGCTCTATTAATAAAGTTAAGTACATATTGACAATTTTATAGACTATTATAATTACCCATACAGTTCTAAATTTTTCTTACAGACTAAAATCTATATTGATAAATCTATACAAAAGTTATAATGGATATTAATCAACTTGAAGATGAATTCTATGGCATGATAAATGACTTGGAAGAAATTCCACTTTATACACCAAAGGAGCCAGAAAATGATTACAGTCACAACAAAAAAACAGTTTATGATAACAACAATTTTTTGACTTCAAATAAAATAGGAGGAACAAGCAATGACTTTTCAGACACCAATACCAAAATATCATATACTGATGTTATGCAGTATCAAATGAAATCAAGGAAGACAAAGATAGCCCCCCGTTCTTCACTTCAATTTAAATTAGGACCCCCATACCAACCGCAGCAACATCACGTATCTGTTTATTCACTGAATGATGGTTCAGAGGTTACACCTATACTCACTGCTCGTATAGACAGAGGATTTGACAATGTTCAAGATAACTGGATTGGGTACAAGAGAAATTATTTTACATCAGTTGCTTCATTTCAGATGTATGGTGATGACTTGATAACTGTAGAAGATTTTATACAGGATAAGTACTATGTCAAGATTAACGGTATTAAAAGGGAAATATTGTACTTTGCCACTAGGTTGGTGGCCTCATGTTGTGAAGACAACAAAGAAATGAATTTGGTTCAGCACACAGCAAAGCGTGATAAAGGGCCACAGATTCGGCCACCGATACATCCAATAATACCCGGAATATTGCCTACACATGAAATAATCAGGGATGCATCGAACATTAAAAATGATAGTAAAAAGAAAAAGTATGATACGGATTTCTACTTGCACAAGGGTAAATTAGATCTTGAGGAAATAGATCCAAATGCAATTATACATCAATACCCAGCGGATGACATAATAAAGGTGGCAAGATATGAGCGTGTACAATTCTGCTCTTCGATAAATCAAAAGAGACCTACAAATGTGGTAAAACACTTCAAGCTAACAACTGTGTTGGGGGCTGTTGTGCTGAATGATCCATTAAAGACGTTTTATGGAGGCGATGGGTTGACCTCGCCGAGTTTGATTGATGGTCAAAAGACATTTATACCGCTAATATCCACTGATACCCCTGAGTTGATAATAAGAGGTCGGTCGCCATCAAACTATCCACCCAACATGACTGAAAACAGTGTGAATCAAATGATATGTGGTGATAAGAGTTACAAGAGGTTGTTTACTGAAAGACAATCTGTGGCAAGAAAGAGGGAAAAGAAAGGTTATGTGAAAAAGCCAAAAAAGAGAGAGTCAATAAAGAGTGCAAAAAAGATTACAAATCCACCTGTGTTGGTGTCATCAAGACCAACAACAGGGAACATTACGAACATTTCGTCGCCAATGAAGGAGAGCAAGATGGAGGAAGCCAGATTGGAAGATGAGGGTGTGAGATCTGTACAAGATGAAGGAATCCAGTTCATGTTGGGTGATTGCAATGACACTGGGGAGATAGAGAAGTTGATATATGAGCACATTATCAGGGACAATGAAGAAGGGAAGGACGGTGACGAGTGGAAAAATGAGAGTAAAGACATAGATGATGAGTTGCTTTTGGACATGGACAAGTTTGAGAATGATAATATGAACAAGCACAATGGTGTTGCCAACGATGCATATGGACCGCTGAAAGAAGAAAAAGGAGAGACATTTATAATGGGACAATATGATAGGATAGTTGATGAGAGTATAGGAGAAAAGGAGATTTCTGTGAAACAAGATTACATGAACATGGACTTGTATGACTATTTTAACTATGGGATTGATGCTGAGGAAAGTAAGCTTGACATAGGTGAGGGAGTGTATGGGTTTGAAGGGTTTGATGATCTACATAACATGATGCCTGTGAGAAATGAGGGAATAATGAATAGATACAAGATGGTGGAAGAGAAAGGGTATGGAGAAGGAGCAAAGCCACGGTCAATGAGAATGGATGGTGATGTGAGCTTTGATAAGTGTAATTTAGGGGACATGAGTGTGCAGAAGGAGATGTTTGGCAAGACAAATTTGGGAGACACGATGGATTGTTTATTTTGAAGTATAGTGTATTATGGGTATGTAATTATTTGATTTTAATTGATAATATATAACAAGGTTTTTTTTGTTGTTGCAATATATATAGAATAAAAGCAAGGTTTAATAGTCTGAATTATGGTAATAGTAGCATTATTACAGGCATAATTCCTAAATTATCAAACATGGATTTATTTCTTTGATCATAAAATAAAAATACTAGAGAAAAAAAAAACCTAAGCGACAGATGATACAATAGCTTGATTATAACAATAAGGCGGCAGCAGCTAAACCGGCAGCGGCGAAGGAACCACCGATCTTGGCAGCACCGTTGGCTTCAGCAACAGTGGCGGTGGAGTTAGAGGCTTGGATTTGGCCATCGGTGATTTGGGAAACAGCAGCGACGGTGGACTTGGCAGCTTCAGAAGAAAGGGTGGTGGCAGTGGTAGCTTGGATTTGACCGTCAGTGATTTGGGAAACAGCTTCAACAGTGGAGGCAGTAGAGGTGGTGGCGGTAGTAGCTTGGATTTGACCGTCAGTGATTTGGGAAATGGCCTCAGCGGCGAAGGAAACAGTGACGAAAGCGGCAGTTAAAGCGAAAGTAGATAGTTGCATTTTTTTATTGGTATATATTTAATTTTGGTTGTGTTACGCAGATTTTGTAAATTTCTTTAAAATAATAAATAAAACTAAGAGACTTATAATTTCTTTGTTGTTAAAAGGAAGAAAAACAAACACAAGAGTATGGAGTATTTATATTAAAAATGATCAGAATGTTTACCAGGGAAGAAGGAAGTAAAAAATTTTTTAATGATGATTCTGTCTGGGAAAAAATACCAATAGGTTGTGTGACTTATTAATAGCATTTGACCAGAAGAAAATCACTGTGTCATAATGCGAGGAGAGAGGAAAATAGCGTGTATTTTTTCATTATTTGGATTTATTTATAGAAACAATGGCCGAGGGGTTTGGATTGCTGGAAAAGGAACCCACAGTTTTTTTAGCCGGTCACGAGCAATTATATTTCCCAATACGGTAACTGCAGCCCATAGGGGTTTATTTATATATAGTGGTTTGTAAACAATAAGTAAATATAAATAACATGTGTTTAAAATAGAATGGAGTGAATATAATAAATCCAAATAGCTAATTAAACTAAATTAATGTTTTCAATTGTTAATACATTGTTTTTTAATAAATAGTTGTTTAATTTAAAAAAATTGGTTGAAATAGCTTAAATGTAAACATTGTGGTTTTAAAAAATTTAAAAAATATACTCAATTACTCTTATATCCGAACAACTAACAAAACCAAATATAAGCCAAAAGCACACTGTGTGGATTTGTATGGATCAAAAAAAAAAATAGAATTCATAAGAAACATCAAATATGCTAACACATCTATGATCTCTCCCATTCAGATCAAGGAACACTGATGATTTCGGTGATATGAACTATACTAGCCAAAATAATGTATAGTTTACTATTTTAAGAAAATAACACATACGCATAAGTTGTACATTATGTAACCTAGCTATGTGGTAATACCTTACAGTTAACATTCCCCCCTTTCTCATCAATATTCTCCTGTAGTATGCTTTCACCTGCGTTTAGCAGAATTTCCCTAAAAAAAAAAAAAAGAAACTCTCCCTTCAAAAAAAAAAATTTAAACTTTTGGTTTAAAATCCATCACACTCGACAACTTCATATCAATACCTTTTTTCTCTGCTTTCCTCTTTTTTACATCAACCCTCTTTTTGAAATACATACACTTTTCTATTTATTCCTTAACAAAACAATACAAGCAAACACCAGTAATACAATACATACATATCATACACACAACCATGTCTGAAGTTATTGAAAACGGTAATGTCAAAATCGAAAGATTAGCCCCTGGTGATGGTAAGACCTTCCCCCAAGTTGGCCAAAAGGTTTCCATCCACTACACTGGTACCCTTGAAGACGGTAAGAAGTTCGACTCCTCCTACGACAGAAACTCTCCATTCTCCTGTGTCATTGGTGTTGGCCAAGTCATCAAGGGCTGGGACACTGGTATTCCTAAGTTGTCTGTTGGTGAAAAGGCCAAGTTGACCATCACTGGTGACTACGCTTACGGTCCAAGAGGCTTCCCTGGTGTCATTCCTCCAAACGCCACCTTGGTCTTTGAAGTTCACTTACTAGGTGTCAACTAATCCAATGTACGTAAATAAATAAGTTTATATATTGTCAATTATGTCCATCCTTGCTGTTATTACCTAGTTCATTGCATGAACGTTGATGAAGTGCCCTTTTTTTTTGTTAATATATACTAGGTTCTCGAAAAAAAAAAAGAAAAGAAAAAATTATGATTTTTTTTTTTGAACCCCTGGGTCAATGTTTATACTCTATATACTATTACACAAGTCATTAATATCAATCCAATATAGATCTATTTTCTGCTTCTTAGTGTCCTTCTTGTTCTTGGTGGAGATGCGTCCTTGTTGTCAACTTCAGGCGGATCATCCACGATCGTTCCTCTGGTTCTTCCTCTTCTAAGTGTTCGTTTGACACTAGGCTCAATCTCCTTCACTGTTCTCTTCGCTGGTTTGTCGTTATTTTCAGATTCTTCAAGTTGCTCTTTATCTGTTGGTATGTCCTTTTCATCATCCTCTGGCTTTCCACTTGTTGCTGTTCTAGCAACCTTTCTGCCTGATCTAAATGTTCTTACTTCTTCAGCCTCCTTAGTTTCCTTCACTTCTTCTTCATTAGCATCTGCTTCATTTTCTTCTCTATTGTCTTCGTCATTACTATTTTCCACATTCTCTTCCTCGTTGCTATTTTCCACATTATCTTCATCGTTACTATTTTCTACATTCTCCTCTTCATTAGTATCTTCTACATTCTTTTCATCATTACTATTTTCCACATTATCTTCACCATTGGTATCCTCTACTTCATCAATCTCACTCTCTTTACTTTCTAGATTCTTGGATACCAAATCTTCCTCCGTATACTGCACTTTCTTCTCTTTATTGACTCTCCATTTTGTATTCAAGAACTCTACCAAGTCTTCACCCGTGTATTCATATGCCTCATCAAAATTTATGAGATGCTTGTTATTCACACAGTATAGCCTGTTGTGGTTCAAAAGCTCATTTGATGCATTAGACGGTATGCTTCCATCATCCTTCCTTTCATTCATCTTATCCACTATACTTCTAAGGTTTGCTCGTATGGTCTCAAACAACTCAAAATCTTGGCCAAAGTTCTCAAGAACCAGATTAGTGATTATCTTATTGAATCGCAATAAGTCTATATCATTGAATGGTGCCTTCATGTCTATGTGCGTGTCTTCCTCAAATATAGAAAGTATAGGGTGTTGTGTTGGGTCCATTATATTGCTTATATAAGTTATTACAGAGTGTTTTTATTTCTTTTATTGTGTTAAGCTTAAAAACTATGGTTTATCCACTCAAACAGCAGTATATGTATCTTAGATAGTCAGATGTTAATATTGTTTATTTGGTATATTGTTATTTTGTTATGTTTAAAAGATAGTAAATTTCACATACACGAAACATCGCATTTTGTTTATATTTTTCAAAAAATTCCAAAGTTCTTAACAAAGTGTTTAACAAACAAGTTTATAGTCTACCCGAATATATCTATGGACTTACCCAAAACAGACGACTGAATTTTTCTTTTTTCCTCATTCATCTTTCTAAGAAAAAAAAAATTTTTTTTTTTAAATTTTTCAACCATAGCATTTGTCAAATATTATTTTATTTTTCAATATACTACACATAACGCTATTACTTCTTTTGATATCTTGAAAGATTACTCAGTTATTTTCATAAAACCCAGATAGCATACTTGTATACTAAAGCCTCATAATGGTTGCTCTTAAGTACAGACATTACGACAGTTTACTGAGAGGTAGATTAACCACAGACAATGATCTTAACCATATCTTCAACTACTACAAGTACACTCCAGACCGTACAAACAACTCCACCATTTTCCAACAGCTTTTTGCTTCCAAAAGAAATTTGAGAAGTTACCATGGTGAACACCTAACTGAAAAGCAATTCAAAAACAACTGGGTACCTAATCTTCATGCTGTTTCCAAATTATCTTCAAAGGCCGACATCACAACCGATAAAATCGACATTGCCAGTCAAACTTTTGAAACTCCCTACCAAATGCAAGCTGTTGCCTTTTTGGAAAAGAGACTTGATGTTGCCATCTACAGAGCATTGCTGGCCCCATCTGTGAGAGTTGCCAGAAAAATCATCTTGTCAAAGGGTGTCACTGTTAATGATGTTTATATCCGTGATCCAAACTACAAATTGAAGCCAAATGACTTTGTCAAGTGTGATCCTGAAAAAGTTGTTCGTTACCTAGGTCATGAAAGACCTTTGATCAACGAAAGTTTGAGAGTTGATGCCTTGCAAGTTGCCGAATGGAATGAAGAGTTGAAGAACCTAAGAGAGGACCCATCTGGCTACTTCCCTCAATTCAAGTTCAAAATCGACGGTCTTTATGAAAGAGACCCAAAGAGAGTCTTCTTTGAAAAGTTGTTTGCTGAAAGTAAAAGAGCTTCTCAAAAGGCTGTTTATGACTTAAGAAAAAATAACAACGATGCCACAATAGTTGCCAAGATCTTCAAGGTTTTGAAAAACGAAACTCCATCTGCTGAAGCATTCACGAAGGAATTCCTTAACGACTCTAAGTTGGGTGAAGAATTGTTTGCCTGGTACAACAAGTTCTTGTCCAAGTTATCCGTTGAAAAATACTCTCCAGAAGCTCCAAAGACATCTAATGAAGCCAATTTGACTTCTGAGAGTGTTTCTGAAAACTTAAACAAGGAAGGAGAAGCCGAAACTCCAACAAAAATAGTTCAAGATGAATACAGAGACATTGCTGCCAATGTATTGGCTGACTCCGACAATGCTGATGTTAGAACCTTAAAGAATAACTTATCCACTTTCAAGGAAAAGTACTTCCGTGCCATAGAAAAGAATGCTAAGGTTAATGATATCAACCTTGATTGGATCAAGACCTTGAAGGAAAACGAAGAGCTTCCTGAAGACTTTGCTCACCAAAGTTACGACGGCTTAGAAAAGGATGACATCAAGGCTAAGGAAGAAGAACTGCAAGAAAAGGAAAAAGAGTTAGCCAAGCACATCAGTCTACCTTGGCAACAAGGTCATCTATGGGGAAGAAAAAACCCTGATCTTGAGTACTTCACTCCATGGAAGCCTAAGCCATTCTTGGGTTGTTTGGCCGTGGCTCCTTTCCACATTGAAGTCAACTTTAGAACCTGCCAATTCATCTACCTAAGAGACCCTATTTCAAGACCAGGCCATTCAGAAGTCATTTCTCCATATGGTTTGCAAGAACATAAAAACGCATACTTATACTACAAGGCCAGAGTTAATAACAGAAATTACAACCGTAAGGGTGCCCAATAAATGAATTGAAGACTAGGTTTTTTTTTATTGTTTCATTTAGATAATAACTTTGTATATAGATATATTTTAACTTTTTATTTTCTCTAAATAAACGAGAAAGTAATGTATAGATTTGCATAGTATTGTAAGAGATTAACTGAGATGTTTCAAAATTATGTTCTACGAAAAAATTTACTACGGCGTTTTTTTAAAAAAAAAAATCCCTCCAAATTTACACGCAACCCCTTGTTTTGCCATATGGTATATTTTGTTTCGGATCATAATTTACAGTGTTTATCATTGTTTAGCCCATATAAATATAAAATAGCAACCAAAGAAACGATAACAAAATGCCTTCCTTGCCAGATTCAAAAAACTTGAACATTCAAGGATATAGCCTTACAAAGCTTTTGAAAAGATTGGAAGACGCTACTGCCAGATTAGAGGACCTAACCATATACCAAGAAGAATACATTTCAGACAAGTATGGTATCCAAGTCAATGACGATTCTGAAAAGACACCACCTCCTGAAAACGAAATAGTCAACAATGACATCATTAAAACAATTGGTGACCACCAAATAAGAAAAGAAGAATCTTGTGATAAGCCAAAGGCAATTGTTGAATTTGACTTGTTCATTGACAACAAAATCAAGCCATTATTGGAGTTGTCAGAGAAAATAGACACTGCTGTTGTTGATGCTGTCAAACTTTACTTGGAGGCCTACGCTGAAACTTCAAAGTTTTTGCAGGCCTGTAACATGGCCATTAAGCCAGACATGCAATCTGCCGAGTTTGCCGAGGCACTGGGTCCAATTTCTGCAAAGATCCAAGAAATCAACGAGTTCAAGGATTTCCAAAGATCCAGCAAATACTCCTCCTACTTGTCCAGTATTTGTGAAGGTTTCCCAGTATTTAGTTGGGTTACCACAACAACTCCTCAAGGCTTGGTTGACAGCTACAAGGAAGCAGCTCAGTTTTGGACTAACAGAATATTGAAGGAATTTAGGGAATCAGATGCCAATTCCGTTGAATGGGTCAAGTTGTTTTTATCTGGCTTTGATGATTTGAAAAAATATATCAAGGAATATCAAACCACAGGCCCAAGCTTTAGCTCCACTTCCAACCTTTCTTTATTGGATGCTTTGAATGAAGTATCTTCCAAATCAACCCCAACAACAACCACTGCTCCGCCACCGCCACCAGCACCGGCAACAAGTAGTGCTCCGCCACCACCACCAGCACCACCAGCGATGGTTTTCGAAATCAAACAAGATGAACCTAAGAGCGCAGAGTCTGGAGACATGACTGCTGTCTTTGCTGAATTGAACAAAGGTGAGAACATCACATCTGGATTGAAGAAAGTTGATAAGGCTGAATTGAAGAAGCAGAAGGAACTCAAGAAAACAGAGTCCAAGCCGATCACGGACAACAAGCCACCTGTCAAGCCGAAAAAGCCACAAGACATCTCCATCAAGGAACCTAAGAAGGAACTTGTTGGAAACAAATGGTTTGTCATGGACTTCATCAACGAGCCATCCCCTATTGTCATTGAAGGTGCCACCATTGGTGAGTCTGTGTTTGTTGGGAAATGTATCAACAGTATAGTCCAAGTCAAGGGCAAAGTCAACAGTATAACCTTCAACGAGTGTAAAGGATCATCCCTAGTAATGGAGTCCTGTGTTTCTGGTGTTGACTTCATTAAGTGTGAAAAGTTTGGTCTTCAAGTCGATGGCTACTGTCCAATGATCACCACTGACAAATGTGATGGTGGTAATGTATACCTATCAAAGGATTCTATCAATGCTGAAATCTCCACCTCATGTACAACTGCAATGAACGTCAACTTGCCAATAGGAGACGATGATGAGTTTGTTGAATTTGCCATCCCTGAACAATTAGTCCATAAGTTTGACTTAAACAAGGGTAAATCAGGCAAATTTGTTTCCGAAGTTTTTGAACATGCTGGTTGATCTCTTCATTTTTTTAATCTTCTTTAGTTCAAAATGCAAGAGAAACATGATCTGTTTAAAGAAAAGTTATATATAAGCAGCAATTATTGAATAAACGATATAACAAATATATTCAAGTTTTTTTAACATTAACTGTTTCGTAATAGTGCTTCTTCAAGTCTTGTACTTTATTATCAACACTCTTATACTGCTTCAGTAAATGCAGCTTGGTTTCATATATGTTAAACGTTTCAGTACCTGTTGTTTGATAGTACAACATGGGATCACTGTTCATTAGTAAATTGTATGTGTCCTTCTGCATTTTCGCCAGCAGTTCATCAACCTTTCTTGTCTTTACGTTTTCTTCTTTCTTGAAAAATATGGTCTCTGATTCATTGTTTATGTTCTGCTTCGACACAGAAGAGTCTATTTCCGTTACTCTTTCTATGGATAGTTCTGTGAACCCTTTATCGTAGATTGTACTGTTCTTTTCATTCACCATAGTTTGATTATTATATTCTAATATTATCTGATGTTAGTATTGGTTTGGAGTGCTCAATGCTCTATATAGTACTTTTTTCTTTTTCTACAATACAATATCCTCTGAGATTAAATTCAATTGTACAGGTTAATGATACTCTTTGACTTCAAAAATACATAACATCAGCTCCTTTTCCATTTTTTATTTTTTGAAAAAAAATACAAACGTCTTAAGTCCGAATGTTCGTGTCACCGAAATTTTATTCAGTTCAAGCTTCCAATGATTGAAAAATAATATATTTGTTGTTTTTTTTTCAAAGTTTGTTTTATTCTTCCTACGTTTAAATGATCTACTAAGACCAAATAAACATTACCAAAAGCTTTTGCTGATTGTTATTATATCTATTTGATTTTCTACAAATAGCTACCAAAACTCATCTTTTTTCCTTGTTTGTTTTTAGCGATGTCTGATCTTCAAGCTAAATTTGATGTTTTTAACACTAATGTTGATGAACAAATATCAAAAGTCAACAACTCAACAATTGATCCAGAAAGACTGGAAAAAATTAAAGCAAAGATAAATTCAGAAGATGTTTTCAATTACAAGCTTAAAAGTTCTGTTTTGAACTTACTAGACAACACAGTTCTCAAAGCGGCCGAACAGTTGAAAAATAAGCCAGCACTTACAAAAGCATCCTCAATAAACAGAACTATGGCATC
>ERZ794949.376-NODE-376-length-14608-cov-2.776610_pt1 | contig 14608 bp, 15 predicted proteins | sample MGYA00511363_ERZ794949 | MGnify/ENA primary metagenome ERZ794949 (study PRJEB30137, sample SAMN04331402) | food metagenome | isolation source: T1 must sample point D1 replicate B | place: Australia: South Australia ...
TTTGGTGCTCGAAGGTGCGTCCCTCTCCCCCTTTGCGCAGGCTTGCTCGTCGCCTGACTCCTACTCGCAGTCGGCAAGGCCATCGGCGACAGCAAGAGCGACGACAACGACGATGCGCTCGGCTCGGACGACTGTGAGCATGTCCTTCGACCCTCTCCCCCCTGTACGTCGGCCGGGAGCGCTCACGCCTGACTTTCCCTGCAGACGACCAGGACGGCGACTACGACTGGACGCCGTTCGAGATCTACACGCTCCACTGCGTCGTCAAGAACCTCGGCGGCGTCGCGACGGCGGACAACGGCGGCTGGATCGAGCCGGACGAGCGCGCAGCGGCATGGGTGCTCGCGCGTGCGGCATGCGCGCCCGATCGCAGCATCGGCGAGGTTCTTAGGGTCTGGAAGGCAGAGAGGCGCACCGGTGCGTCGTCCTGCTCGTCTCGGGCTCGTCGTCAGGAACCGGCTGACTCTCCCTCGCACTCCCTGCAGACCCTCGCACGCTCGACATCGACGACCTCGCGCGCCGTCAGCTCGACAGACTCGCCTACGGCTCTCACGGCACCGCTCCGGCCGCCGCCGCGGCCCACGACAAGCCGGCAGGCGAGAGCGACGACAACCTCGAGGACGAGCCCGACAGCGACGACAGCTCGAGCTCGGCTCAGCACCCCTGGTCGACCGACGACGATGATGCACTCTGCGGCCTGTACACCGCCGGCTCAACGCCCGACACGATCGCCGACGAGATGGACCGCTCGCGCCGCTCCGTCTCGAGCCGCCTCGTCGCCCTGCAGCGCGACGGCCGCATCCCCTACGGCCGTCACGTGCCCGACGTGCCCAAGGGTCGTGCGGCGTGGACGTCGCAGGACGACGACCAGCTCTTCCTCTGGCGCGAGCAGCGCATCCCCGTGCGCGAGTGCGCCGAGCGGCTCGGGCGCTCGCACAAGGCCGTCACGCAGCGCCTCAGCGTCCTCAAGGGGCGTCGTCGTCGCACGCTCACGGCGAGCAGTCCCGCCGCTGTGACTACGCCGGCCGCGAGCGCGAGTGCGAGCGCGAGTGCGAGCGTGACGCCGCAGCAGAGCGCCGTCGCAGGACCGAGCCAGCCGCCAATCTCTTCCGACGGTGCGTCCCTCGCCCTCTGCTCTCCTCTCGTATAGCTCTGACCCTGCCACTTGCCCTGCAGCATCGAGGAGGCACCAGCGCTTCACGCTCGAGGAGGACCAGCTCCTGCTCCAGCTCAAGGCGGGCGGCTCAACCCTGAAGGCGATCGACGAGGCGCTTCACCGTCCTCCAGGCAGCGCCTCCAACCGGCTCAAGTCGCTCAAGGGCAAGGGCGTGGAGGGTCAGCTCGGTGCGTCGCACCATTCTCCTCTTCCTTCTCGCGCGCAAGCGAGCCTGACTCGTCTCCGCTGCGCGCAGGCGCGTCCCCTTCTCCGAGCCCGGCCGGCGGGCCCCTCCCTTCTTCTCCCGCCCTGCCGTACGACACGCCTTCCTTCGACCTCCCTCGGCCGCTTGCACCCGTCGTCGCCCTCGCTCGCCCGCCCCTCCTCGCCGCACAAGCCGCTGCTCCTCCTTCAGCTCCGCCTCTTGTCCTCCTCCCCGCCTACACCGACGCCGACGACAGCCTCATCGTGTCGTACCTGCAGCTCGGGCGCGACTACGAGGCGATGGCGGCCGACCTCGGGCGCTCGAAGAAGAGCGTCGTCCGTCGGGTCGCCAAGAAGCGCGCCGGGTGGACCCAAGAAGGTGCGCTCGCGCTCACTGCCTTTCATGAGGCGCAGGGTGCTCATGTCTTGTACCTGTAGGACGTCTCGCTCCCGCACGTACGCACTCGGTCTCGACGCCGGCGCCTACAGCCACGCAGCCTCCCCTCGCCGCGGCAGCGCCTTCCCCGTCCTCCTCGGTCGCCCTCGTCCCGCCGTCCTCGTCCGCCTGCCTTCCACGCGTCGCCTCGAAGGGCGACGACCTCGCGCCCAGTGCGCACGTCGCCGACGGCGCGGCCGAGAGGCCTCGCCTCGTCGTCCCTGCCACCTCGAGTGCGCCGGCGACCGGCCCTCTCGCCGCCTCTCCCGCCGCGCCGCTCACGCCGTCGCGCCGGCCTGGGCCCATGCTCGACCCGGTGCAGCAGAGCGCCGTCAAGCGCCGCCGCCTCGACTCGATCTCGCCGGCACAGCACGCGCTCGCACCCCTTCCTCTCGGCCCGACCGCCGACGACAACAAGCGGCCGACTCGCCCGAGGTGGCGCCGGCCTCCTCCTCTGTCCGGTCCCAAGTACGTGCGCGTGCTCGAGGCGATGCAGAAGCTCCGCGAGCCCTTCTTCTTCGAGGAGTAGGAGCGAGGCGGGCGCGGGCGAAAGGGAGGAGCTAGGAGGGCGGCGACGAGCGCTTGATGATCTGTGCTTTTGCGGTTCTCTCTGTGTTGATGCCATACTCTTCTGCTTGCAACGACGTCCGCTTGATCTCGTGTGGGGCGAAGAGCAAGCTCTAAAGCGAGAGAGAGCCAAAGAGCGCTTGCGCGAGCCATCTCACTCCAGCTCGTGCCCCTCGGCGCTCGGACGTAGCGTCGCCCAGACTCGTAGCTCGTCGCACAGCTGCAGCGCTCGGCTCGGCCGCTACCATCTCTGAGCAGGGAGCGAGCGCGCTGCACGGAAAGCCCCTCTCGACAGGCTCGTCCTCTCATGGTCCTCGAGTCGCGCGCTCAGCAGAACCGCCCTTGCAGCTCACTCTACTCGGCCTTGCTCCCGCAGCTGTCCATCCACTCGCCGTGCGACATCTCGACCTTGCGCACCGCGTCGGCGAAGCCCTCGAACGTGCACACCTCGGGCGAGCCGGCGAGGTGCTTGCCCTCGGGCGCGCAGGCGGGCAGGTACAGCGGCTTGGCGTTGTACCGCAGGCGAACGTAGTGCTGAGACGAAGGCGCTGGGGCGAGAGCGCTGGGGAGAAGGCGGGACAGGGTCGAAGGAGGGGAAGGCGAGCGGAGGAGCTCTGCGAGCGCGCGCAAGGGAAGGTCAGCCCGACGAGCTGCCTGGACATGAGCCCGCAAGAGATGGAGAGAAAGGGAGAGAAGATGCACGCACCGACCGAGATGTGCGACGTGAACGGCGGCCAGCGCCGGTCGAAGGCGTCGAGCGCGTTCCTGCACGAGGGAGCGCACAGAGAGTCAGACGTCGACCAGAAGAGCAGGCAGGGTCGAGAGGGACGCACAGGATGCCAGCCAAGCTCGTATCGTGGCACGAGTAGACGTGCAGGCGCGACTTTTCGTGCTTCTCGAGCGGGTCGGCCATCTTGGCCTCGAGCGTCTCGCGCAGGCCGCCGAGGAGCCGGCCCATGGCGAGTTTGCGAAACTCGAGGTTGCTGTAGCCGTCGAACCTGCATGTCGCAAGAGAGAGGGAGCGTCAGGAAAGGGCGTTTCAGGTGGGACGGAGACGCGAGCGTGAGGAAAGGAGGAGACGCACCACTCGTGCACGATGGCGGCCTCGAGCGTGCGCAGATTGTGCTCCTCGTCGAGCTCGGGCGGCACCGTGATGCCGTGCGCCTTGCAGACGAGGACCGTGTCGAGGACGCTGGCGCGCGGCGACGAGTCGATGCGGAGCGGGCCGCCGACGATGGGCGCGAGGACCGGGTCGAGCTGCTCGAGCGAGGGGTTGTGCGTCTTGGCGGCGCGCGCGATCGAGGCGACGTCGAGAGCTCGAAGTTTCCTGCGAGCGAGTGAGGGAGTGCGTAAGCCACGACTCGGCTCGGCGGTGACCGTGCTCTCGAGCAGGCCGACGACGTCTCTTGAGCTGTCGGCGGTCGCAGCGACGAGGCTGACGCTTCGTGCCTGCTACGCCAGCTTATGAGACTGCACGCTCGAGGAGAGGGTGAAAGAGAGAGACGCACCTGCACGACTGGTTCGGGTACAGGTCCTCGTCCTGCCACCCTCGCAGCTGAAAGTCGACCTTGAGGCCGTCCTCCCTCGCCGCCGCCGGCCACAGGCCCTCGACGATCTGGTGGAGCGACTCGATCGTGCGCGGCATGTTGGTGGAGCGGAAGGAGCAGACGGCGGCGTTCGAGGGCGACAGCGTCTCGGGGAGGAATCCGAGCGGGACGTAGATGTCGCGCAGGATGGCGCCGAGGGCGAGGGTCGAACGGCGGCCGAGGTCGGTGAGCTCGCCCCAGTAGCTGCAGGTCAAGGTCGGGTCGTCAGGAGGGGCGGCTCGGCGCGCACGTCGACGCAGACCGTGAGAGCTGGACGCACCAGTCGGCCGGGCCGCCCTTGTACCCTCGTGCGCTGTCGCCGACGTCCTCGGTCCACCTCCTGACGTCCATCGCCTTGGTCTGGGGCGGTGCGCCCGTCGCAGACGCGCCGGTGCCGGTCAACGAGAGGACGGCCGAGCGGAACTCGCGGCCGACCGAGCAGAGGGAGAAGACGGCGGGGATGTCGCCGACGCCGACGAGTCGTTGCCGAACAGCTGCGCGCGAGAAGGAGGGAGATTCAGGGCCTGGTTCGCGCCGTCGAGGGAACGCAGCTCAGAGGTGGGGAGAGGAGCGCTCGGCTGTGGCTCGGGGCCGTCCACCCGGAGAGTGGGAACGAGACGAGGAGGGGGGAGGGCAGCTCACGAGCGCGCTCGCCATGGCGGCAGTACCAGTGTGCCTGGACGAGCTCGAGGGGTGGCGGGAGGTAGGGGCTGGCTGGGATGAGGTGCGAGTTGGGCGGTCGGCCGGCGAGGGGAGGGTGAGGGTGGTGCGCTTGACTCGGGAAGCTCATGGCCGGTCGAGGTGGCGGGGTCTGGTCGAATAGGCGCTGTCCAGCTCGCAGCACACCGAGGACGGCCTTGGGAGAGAGAGGGACGGAGCAGCCGAGCCGAGCCGGACCTCGCTCCTCGTCGACCCTCGTCCCCGCACCGGCTGCACAGATCTACCTCTAGCCAGCCTGCACCGCCTCAGTCACCCCTCAACGACACCCACCCGCGCCCTCAGCCAGCCCCGCCGTGTCCTCGTCCTGGTGAGCTCCCCTCCCCACCCCGCATCGTCATCCGACCCCTCGTGCGCCTCTCTCCAGCACCGCCAGGGCCGGGAACCCGCACAGCGCCCCTCCTGCACGCCACCCTGCACCGGTGCGACGACGCCCCGCTCGCCGCCGAGGGTCAGCGGTTCCGAGGGGCGGCGGGGGGAGTGAGCGCGCGCACCTCGAGGGCCAGCACGCACGGCGAGGACCATAGAGTGTGTGCACGCGGCACGGGCCTCTGTTCTCGATCCTGCACCTGCCGCCGGTGTGCGCAGCGCGGGTCGGCCGGCCCAGTGCTCGCCTCGAGCGACCTCCTCCCCCTCCTCGCAGCCCGACAAGCCTCAGCAGCTCTCCACGGCCTCGAGGACCGACACTGACTCCGAGCTCCCGCCCACAGCATGGCCAGCTCCAGGTCCGCCGCCCGCGGCGGCATCAAGAGCAACCCCGACCTCTTGAGCGTCTCGTTCAACCAGGACTCGACCTGCATCGCCACGGGCTCGCGCAAGGGCTACACCATCACCAACTGCGACCCGTTCGGCAAGGTCTACGGTCGCAGCGACGGCGCCACCTCGATCGTCGAGATGCTCTTCTGCACCTCGCTCGTCGCCCTCGTCGGCGCCGGCGACCGACCCGCCTCGAGCACTCGCCGCCTCCAGATCGTCAACACCAAGGTGCGTTCGCCTCCCTCGTCCTCTTCTGTGCCTCGTTGCAGCACGTGCTGACGCTTTCGTGCGACCGCAGCGTCAATCGACCATCTGCGAGCTGACGTTCCCGACCACGATCCTCGCCGTCAAGCTCAACCGCCGACGACTCGTCGTCGTCCTCGAGGAGCGCATCTACGTCTACGACATCAGCAACATGAAGCTCCTCCACGAGATCGAGACGAGCCCGAACCCGCAAGGTGCGCCCCTCCTCCTCTCCTCGCGCTCTGACCCCTCGGCTCTTCTCGCCCGGACGCTGATCCCGTGTCGACGCTCGCCCCTGCAGCCATCTGCGCCCTCTCGCCGTCGTCCGAGAACAGCTACCTCGCCTACCCTTCCCCGCTCCCCTCTCCGGCCACGCCCTTCTCGACGACCCCGCCGTCGTCGTCGAGCGCGGCGACCAACTCGTCCGGCGACGTCCTCCTGTTCGACGCCGTCTCGCTCTCGGTCACCAACATCATCCAGGCGCACAAGGCGCCCGTCGCACACGTCGCCCTCAACAGCGCCGGGACGCTCCTCGCGACGGCGAGCGACAAGGGGACCGTGATCCGCGTCTTCAGCGTCCCGAACGGCGACAAGGTGCACGAGTTCCGCCGCGGCAGCTACCCGGCCAAGATCTACAGCATCGCCTTCAACGCCGCGAGCACGCTCCTGTGCGTCAGCTCGGACACCGAGACGGTCCACATCTTCAAGCTCGTGTCGGGCTCGAGCGGCGCCGGCGGCAAGGGCAAGGGCGGTGCGAGCAGCGGTGCGGCGCCCGACTGGGAGGAGCAGGACCGCTTTGGGTCGGCAGGGAGCGGCGGGCGGAACGGCGGGGACGGCGCGCCGCCGGGAGGGTACGACGCACTGATCGAGAGCAAGCGCAACTCGAACCAGGGCGGCGTCGGGTGCGTCGAGCTCTCCTCCCTCTTCCTCCTCTGCGCCTGTCGCTGTCGCAGAACCTTCTCCTCGACGTCCTGACGCTTTCCCCACTGCGCGCAGGGGCACGCTGCGGAAAAAGTCGCTCTCTCTCGGGCGCGGCCTCGCCGGCTCGGTCGGCGGCTTCCTCCCCGGCGCCGTGACGGGCATCTGGGACCCGCAGCGCGACTTTGCCTACCTCAAGGTGCCGACGTCGGGCGTCAAGAGCGTCGTCGCCCTCTCTGGGTGCGTCCACGACTCCCTCGTCTCGCTCGACCGTCCCTTCTCCCCAGCGACTCGCCTTGACGCCTCGCCCGCACCCTCTCGCAGGACGTCGCCGCAGGTCATGGTCGTCACGTCCGAGGGCGTCTTCTACTCGTACGCGATCGACCTCGAGAACGGCGGCGAGTGCGTCCTGCAGAAGAGCTACTCGCTCCTCGATGGCATCGGCGACGACTCGAACGGGTGCGTCGGCGCTTCCCTCCCTCCCTCAGCGGTCCCTCGGCACGTCGAGACTGCCGAGGCTTGCTGTGCTCGTGGTGAAAGCTCACGCTCTTGCCCGTCCGCTCGCAGCTCGCCCATGGGCGATTGAGCCTCGGGCGCGGCGCACCCGCTTCCGCCTTCTCTCGCAACTCCAGCCCGGTGTACGATTGCCTCCTACCGTAGTATCGCTGCAGTGCCCGTTCTCGTCGAAAGCAGGGAACGAGCGAGAGAGAGGGCCGAGCGAGTTCGCTGCACGTGCGCCGGAAAGCGGCCGAGGAAGAGATGAAGCTCGACCTCGAACCTGGATCGACCACCGCTCGCCGCCACCGCTCGAGACTACTGCGACTAGCTCAGCAGCCATGGCGAGCTCCTCTCGACCCGCCAAGCGCGCCCGCGTCCAGCCCACGGCCGCCGTCGCCGTCTCATCCCCGCCCAAGCGCGAGTCGCTGTTCGCGCCGTTCCGCTCGCTCGGCCACGTGAGCACGGCCGCGCCGTTCGTGCTCCAGAGCAGGTCCAGCAAGTACCTCGAGCAGCCCGCCCTCACCCTCATCACGAGCCTCGGCCGGTCGTGGGCCATGTGGGAGGGCCAGTCGATGCGGCTCCTCTTCGTCGGTGCGTCCGCCGCTCTCTCTCGACTCAGGCCAGGGTCTCCGCGCGCGTAAGCTGACCCTTGTGTACCGCCGCGCAGGTCCCGACATGGGCAAGGAGATCTCGAGCCTCGCCGTCCTCAACGAGAGCGTCTTTGCCGCCGCGGGCGACTTCGTCGGGCGCTACGTTCGCGGCAAGGAGGTCGGCCGTTTCATCGTCGGCAGTCTTCCTACCTACGACAGCGACAGCGAGTCGACCGCGACCTCGTCGAGCTCGAGCACATCCTCGACGGCCTCGTCGTCGTCGAGCAGCGACTCGGACGACTCGGACGACGACGACGACGCCGCCGACCCTTCGGCCCAGCCCGAGTCGCTCGGCAACCTCATCCTCTTCGGCAACACGCTCGTCGCCCTGTCGTCGACCGGCAAGCGCATGTACGTGTGGGACGTGCCGCCCTACGTCAAGCCCGCCTCGAAGGACCCGCTCGCCTCGAATGGCAAGGCGGCGCACGGCGACGACGAGGACGTCAACGGTGGCAGCGAGACGGACGAGAGCGAGGTGGACGACGGCGCCATCACGCCCTACGCGACGCTCGAGTTCCCCGACGGGTTCTCGGCGACCAAGGTCGTGCACCCGGCGAGCTACCTCAACAAGGTCGTCGTCGCGAGCAAGGAGGGCGCTCTCGCCGTCTGGAACGTTCGCACTGGGTGCGTCCATCTCGAGAGAACGATCCTCCTGCGCGAGCCGGCCTGACTCGCTCCCCCTCGCAGCTCGTGCATCCACACCTTCTCCCCCTCGGCAATCTGCGGCGCATCCTCCCCGTCCGCCGTTACCGCCATCGCTCAGTCGCCTGCGATCGACGTCCTCGGCGTCGGCCTCGCGAGCGGCGCGTGCATCCTGTTCGACGTGCGCCTCGGCGAGGTCATGGGCAAGGTCCGCCTCGACGGCGAGGGCGCCGGCGAGGTCGCAGGCGTCGCCTTCCGCACCGACGACGAGGCGCAGACGCTCTCGATCGCTTCGACGTCGGGTCACGTCGCCCTGTTCGACCTGTCGAACCAGATGCGCCTGCTCCACCTCGTCCGCAACGCGCACGAGGGCCCAGTCGGCGGCCTCGAGTGGGTGCCCGGTCAGCCCCTCATGGTCACGAGCGCCGGCGACAACTCGCTCAAGGTGCGTCCCTTCTCACTCCCTGCGTCGCCCTGTGCTCGCAGCTGATGCGCTCGACCCGCTCGCAGCAATGGCTCCTCGACACGCCCACCTCGGCGCCTCGTCTCCTCAAGCAGCGCTCGGGTCACCACGCTCCGCCGCACCTCGTTCGCTACTACGGCGACGACGGCAAGTCGCTCTTGACTGCCGGCGCCGACCGCTCGGTTCGGTACACGAGCGTCGTGCGCGACTCGCGCGGGTTCGAGCTCTCGCAGGGTGCGTCCCGATCCTCCTCTTCCTGCCCGACGCACCGGAGATTTTGACCCTGACATCTTACCGTCCATGCAGGCTCTATCGCGCGCAAAGCCACCCGTCTCGACGTCCGCCCCTCGTCGCTCAAGCTCCCCCTCATCACCTCGCTCTCGTACTCGACCTCGCGCTCGCGCGACTGGGACGACGTCGTCTCGGTCTCGGCCGACGAGTCGCTCGGGCGCACCTGGTCCGTCGAGAACAAGCGGGCTGGCAAGTTCACGTGCGCGACCGACGGCAAGGCGACCGTGTCGTGCGTGACGGCGTGCGGCAACTTTGGCCTCGTCGGCTCGCAGGCGGGCGACGTCGTCCTGTTCAACATGCAGTCGGGCATCAAGCGCAAGTCGTTCAAGGTGCCGCACGCGGGCGTCAACGACGTGCGAGGGCGGCACGTGACGGGCGTCTCGGTCGACGCGCTCAACCGGGTCGTGGTCGTCTCGACGCTCAAGGGTGCTCTCCACGTGCGTCCCTCTCCTTCGCTCTCTCTCTCGCTCTCATCCCTCTCCTCTACACGTGCTGACCTTTTTCGAGATCCTGCAGTTCTTCGACTTCCAGACGATGCGGCTCCTGTCGACCCTCGCGCTCAAGGCGTCCGTCACCTCGATCCTCCTCCAGCGCGACAACGGCCTTCTCGCCGTCGTTTGCGACGACCTCGTCGTTCGCATCGTCGACATCGAGACTCGGCGAGTCGTTCGTGAGCTCGTCGGCCCGCGAGGGCGCATCCTCGACATCGTGCGTCGCGCTCGTTCCCCTCCTTCTCGTCGGCGCCGGGGACCTGCCTGACCCTCTCTCGCTCGCTCGCTCGCCCGCAGGCCTTCTCGCCCGACTCTCGCTGGGTCCTCGTCACGTCTCAAGACTCGGTCATCCGCACGTTTGACGTGCCGACGGGCCAGCTCATCGACGCCTTCCGCACCCGGACGGTCGCGACGAGCGTCACCTTCTCGCCGACCGGCGACTTCCTCGCTTCGACGCACGTCGACAGCGTCGGCATCTACCTGTGGGCCAACCGAGCTCAGTTCGCCGACGTCTCGCTCTTGTCATTCGTTGAGGAGGAGACGCTCGACGAGGTCGCGCTTCCGACGGTGCAAGGAGTCGACGCCGATGCCTGTGCGTCCTCTCCCCCTCTCTTCCTCTCTCTGCGCAGCCTGCAGCTGCTGACTTGAGCCTGCTGCAGCGTTGTCCGCCGTCACCGCGCCGACCAGCTGGGAGGAGATCCAGCCGCACACGACGCCCGACCAGCTCGCCGACTCGCTCCTCACCCTCTCGCTCATGCCGCGCTCTCGCTGGGCGACTCTCCTCAACCTCGAGACGATCAAGGCGCGCAACAAGCCCAAGGAGGCGCCCAAGGCGCCCGAGCGCGCGCCCTTCTTCCTTCCGACGCTACCCGGCGTCGACACGCGCTTCGACTTTGGCGCCGGTGCTGCGGGCGACAAGGACAAGAAGCTCGAGGTAGGCGGCGCCCCGGACAAGCGCAAGCTCGACTTTGCGATGGGCTCGAGCATCGAGACCGACTTTGTGCGGCGCATGGTGGGCGAGAAGCGCGAGGGCAGCTGTGCGTCTTCTCCTCTCGTACCCGCTCCTCTCCTCGGACTGAGCTGACCCTGTCCCTCGATACGCTCGCAGACCAGGGCTTCTTCGAGTACCTCAAGGCGCTGTCGCCTTCGAACGTCGACCTCGAGATCCGCTCCCTGTCGACCATCCCGCACCTCGACTCGTTCCTCCACGCCCTCCTGCAGCGCCTGCGCTCGCACCGCGACTTCGAGGCGTGCCAGACCTTCCTCGCCGTGTTCCTGCGCGTGCATGGCGACCTCCTCGTCAGCAACCACGAGATGCGCGGCGCGCTCGAGGCGATCCAGGCCGAGCAGAAAAAGGAGGCCGAGCGGCTCATCGACCTGACGCACTACAACCTCGGTACGCTCGCCTTCCTGCGCGGCGTCGCTCTCACGTAGATCCGTAGATTTTGTGCTGTGCAACGAGATCAAGCTGCAGGCTGCCTCTTCTCCTCGAGCTACAACATGCCTCCTTCTCCAGCGAGTCCTCTCCCTCGTCCTCTGGCTCCTCGTCATCATGCCGCCGAGATCTTCTTGAGGATGTCCTGGTACTCGTTCGCGAGCGGCGTCGTGATGCGCTGCTTGGCTGCGAGCGAGAGAGCGAAAGAGCGAGAGCGAGTCAACCTCGGCGTAACGAGAAAGGAGAAGCCGAGAGCGTCGAGAGCTTGTGAGAGGACGAGGACGTACCGAGCTCGCGCAGGACGTCCCGAAGCAGGTCGCGCTTCGAGAGCCCGAGGACGGTCGAGGCCCACTCGTCGCCGTCCTTCTTGCCCGGCTTGCTGCGAGCGAGAAGACAAGAGGTGAGCGTCGGTCGCAGGCCCGACCGAGGAGATAGAGAGAGTGCACGCACTGGTAGATGGGCCCAAGCAGCTCGCGAACGAGCTCCTCGGCCTTGCTGCGCAGGCCCTCGTCGGCGAGCTTCTTGGCGTACTGGAGGAGGAAGAGGCGGTACTCGCTCGGCGAGTCGAGGGCGACGGCGGCGTTGAGGCGCGTCTCGAGGTGCGCGAGCGCGACGGCGATGCGGTACTGCTCCGAGTCGCCGCTCGGCTCCTGCGACGCGCCTTGAGGGACCGTGCGCTTGGCTGGTGTCGGTGCGGGCGTCGTCGCCGGGCTCGCGAGCTCGTCGCCGTCGGCCGCCCTGCTCTTGCCCTTGTCGGTCATCGCCCTCGCGCCGTTCTCGCCCATCTCGACGTCGCCGTTCTGCTTGGCGACCGACTCGTCGCCGACCTCGGTCGCCGACTCGCTCGGCGCGTCGTCCGAGCCGACGTCGCCCTCGCGCTCCCTGCGCGCCTGCTCGTCGACGACGATCTCGTTGACGGCGCCCTCGATGTTCTTGACGATGCCGCGCCCGCCGTGACTCGCCGCCGCGTGCCGGCCGCGCCGGCCTTCCCACGCCTCGGAGCGCGCCCACCACGGCTCGCAGACCCGAGTCCAGCTCGCGAGGTCGGCGTCGTAGCTGAAGGTGGCGCCCGTCGAGAGGGCGAGGAGCGGCGTGCCGTTGGGGAGGAGCGCGCTCGTCGTGATGGTCGGCGTGGGGTCGCGACGAGTGGCGGCCGACGAGAGGAGCGCCGAGATGTTGAGGGGAGGGTAGATCGAGCGGGGCTTGGGGATCGAGGGCGACAGGTTCCAGACGGTGAGGGTGCCGAGCGCCGTGAGGGCGAGGAGGTACGAGCCCTCGGCGACGAGGAACGAGCACGGCGCGTCGAGGACAAGGGTCGGGATGAGCCTGCGAGGAGATGCACAGCGTTAACGTCGCTGTTCGTCGTCGTCGAGAGCTCGACGAAGGAGGAGGGGAGGAGAGGGAGGAAAGTGAGGAGACCGAGCGCACCTTCTTCCTGCCGGGCTCCAAGCGATCAAGCTCGCGTCCTCGAGGCACACGGCCGTAAAGACCGGGCTCCCTGCCGCGCAGACGACGTACTTGGGCAGGTAGTCGATCCAGAGCGCCTTCTTGGCCGTCGTGACCGTCACCTCGCTCTCGCCCTTGCCTGCAGGAAGGTCGACGTCGCTCAGAGTCAGTCCTGCTCGCGCATCTTGCTCGTTCGGCGGTGCAGGAAGGAGAGAGAGAGAAAGAGCGAAAGAGAGACGCACGAGGTCCCTCGGCAAAGTTCCTGTACTCGAACGTGTCCTTGTCGCCATCCTCGACGCCGAGCCGCCCAAAGCTGACGACGGCCGGCACCGCGAGCGCCCTCCTCTTGCGCTCGCGCTCGCCGCCGCCCTCGCCGATCTCGCTCGCCCGGTTCGACACCCGGAACGTCACCTCGCGGTCGTACAGCGCGTACGCCGGCACGAGCTCGCGCTTGTCGGCCTCGTCGAGCTGCGCTGGCCCGTCCGGCGCGCGCTCGCCGAGCGTGTGGCCCTTGAGGCGGTAGTCGGCGGCCGAGAGGCGTGGCGCCGAGCCGTAGCCGGGCACCTGGGGCGGTGGAGGAGCGGCGGCGGAAGGGTCGTGCGGCGGCGGGTACGGGTACGGGTAGCCGGGGTAGGGGTAGCCCTGCGGCGGCGGCGGGTACGGGTAGGCGTGTGCGTCGGCGCCGCCGTTGTGCAGCGGCGCGTGCGACGCCTTGCGCTTGCGCGACGCCGAGAGGTCGTTGACGGGCTGGACGAGCGGCGCGCCGAACCCGGGCGGCGGTGGTGCGCCGAAGCCCGGCGGCGGGGCGGCGTACGGCTGCGCCGACGTGCTCGCGAAGGCGTTGGGCGCCGCGGCGGCGGCGAGAGGAGGAGCTTGGCCGGGGAGGGTCGGCGCCGAGACAAACGGGTTGGACGCCGCCGCCGCACCGGGCGCAGCCATGACGGGCGCCGGCTGCACGAGCTGGACCGTGCGCGGGCGCTTGGCGCCGGGCCCTTTGCGGGCGACGAGCATCTTGGGCTGCGTCATGGTGCCCTCGTTCGGGTTGGGCGTCGAGGGGCGGCCGAGCTGGAGCGACGACTGGGCCGAGAGGACGGGGCGGTTGCGGGGTTTGAAGCCGTACGAGGCGTGGATGATCTCCTTGGTGCCCTTGGGCGACACGGTGGCGAACTCGGTGACGGCGAACTCGAGAACGGCGACCTGGCCGTCCGACGACGAGGCCCACAGCTGCGTGCCGTCGCGCGACCACGACAGGTCGAGGACGTCGCGGTCGAACAGGTCGGCGAAGACGGCGAACGGCTCCGAGATGTCGGTGAACCACAGCGAGATGGTGCCCTGGGCGCACAGGGCGAGGAGCGAGCACGTGTTGGCGATGTTTGCCGGCTGGCTCGGGTCGCGCATGAAGAGGAGCGGGCAGTAGGCGGCCGCCTGCACGATGTCCTGGTGCCCGATGAGCGACGCCGTCGCCGTCCACGTCGTGCGATCGACGACGGCGGCGCAGAAGACGGGCCCGTTCATCGAGTTGGGCGTGACGACGTAGGCGCCGTCGGGCGACCAGGCGGGGCGGATCACGGTCGCCTTGGGCGCGTCGTCGAACGGCTCGCGGATGTCGGCGTGCAGGCCCCAGTCGTCGGTGCGCCACACCTTGAGCGAGTTGTCGTCGGCCTGGGTCGCAAGATACTGCCCGACGGGGTCGAAGACGAGGCCCTTGACGAAGCCCTGGTGGCCATCGAGCTTGCGAACGAGGTCTGCGAGCGCAGAGAGGGCGTGAGCGAGGGCTGTGCGGTGAGGGGAGAGCGAGAGGAGGGAGCGAACGCACCGAAGGTCTGGCCCGACCACACGAGGACGACGTTGTCGAGGCCGACCGAGGCGCAGTAGGCGTCGTCGGGACTCCAAGCGACACCGGCGACGTCTGCGAGAGGGAGCGCTGCAGGGTCAGCTGCGGTTCTTGGCTCGCTCGAGCAGGACAAGAGGAGAGGGGACGGACCCGAGTTGTGCCCGACGAGACGCCTGACGGCCTTCCAGTTCTCGACGTTGGTCGTGTCGGTGCCCCAGACCTTGCCGCCGCCGCCACTGCGAGGTGGGAAGAGGAAGCGTGAGCGAGAGCGCGCA
>ERZ794949.377-NODE-377-length-14589-cov-157.962915_pt1 | contig 14589 bp, 8 predicted proteins | sample MGYA00511363_ERZ794949 | MGnify/ENA primary metagenome ERZ794949 (study PRJEB30137, sample SAMN04331402) | food metagenome | isolation source: T1 must sample point D1 replicate B | place: Australia: South Australia ...
TACTGACTACGAAGCTATTCCAGTCAAGACTGTTGGTGAATGGAAGAAGTTAACTGCTGATCCAGCCTTCAAGAAGAACTCTACTATCAGATTAATTGAAGTCTTCTTACCAGAAATGGATGCTCCATCTTCTTTAGTTGCTCAAGCTAACTTAACTGCTGCTATCAACGCCAAGCAAGATTAAGAATGCTAAAGAACTTACAAAAAAAAAAAAGAAGTAAATTAAAATTTAGGTAATTTCTTTTTTTTTTTTTTTTACATTTTATACACAACTTAGGATCCTTTTTTTAACTTTTTAATATATATTATAATTATATATAAATTTATATGTTTAACGACATAATGACTCAATGAAAACCACATTATTATATTATTTTATGGTCTGTGTTGCATTTCAACTCCACACCTGTTGAAATCACACTTATTATAAAATTCAACATTTTTATCATCGCAATCCAAGATGACTTTGTAACAATCTTCATATACAGCATTATTTCTTAAGAATTGTATCAACAACTTACCTAAACCTTTTCCTTGGTAATCATCATTCACAGCTATATCTTCTATATGACCAACTTTACCCCCATCATGTATAATTTTTGTTTCTATTAGTAGTGTTCCTATAGCTATGCATTCATCTTTTTCAGAATCTATGATCATAATGGGTTTGTATATGTTCTCATTGGATACCCAATGCTCAATGACTTCAGTAAATGTAGTGTCTGATAACTCACCAACGGTTGTCAAACAAGATAAAGTCTTTTTTATGGAATTTTTATATTTCAAATGGTTCTCTAAGGTTACGTTCTTGAACGAGTAAACACCATTTGATTTGGTGCTCAAACTGTCGGTTATCAATTTGGCAAAAGGAAAAGCAGGTTCCATTAATAAAGTCCGATATTCTTTTGGTGTTTATTTATCTCATTAATAATCCTTTATAAGCTGAAATATAAAGACAAATTACAAAAAAGACCCTAAAAAAAAGAAGATACAAAAATTCGATTATGGATAATATCGAATTGAGATCGGCTTAAATATCACCATGCGAAGAAACGATTTTTTGAAAAAAAACATGAAATGATACGCGAAATGGGTAATGTTTGAATATAACAGTATGGATCTAGTATCAAATTAAAAGAATATATAGGGAGCGTTAACTTTGATCAATTCATCAAGAATAGAATACCTAGAGGAATGTATATCATTGGGGAGTACAAAGCTAATAGTTTATAGGTATCAATATCAGTTAAAGTAGTAGAAGTTCCAGGGTAATGACCTTGAGTGTAGATAACGTAGCAGCAGTAGGCGGTAGTTGAAGAAGCTAAAACACTATAGATTCTCAAGACAACTCTGATGATTGGTCTCCAAGTTTTCAATCTGAACAGATTTTCTCTTTTAACCAAAACAGTGAAACAGTGTTTTTTCTTTTCATCGTAGAATCTGTTGAAAATAGTGAAAAACCACATAAACATTGGGATTTGAACTACGGTTTCAATGAAAATAAAGACTCTGAACCAAGTTGGTCTTTCAAAAAGTAAGAAATCATTGTAGGTTTTGATGTAGTTGTATATCAGGTCTTTGGTGTACATTCTTTCGATACCCACTAGACCTGATAAATCTATGAATAAAGAAACAAAAAAGTGGATTATAAAGAAAGCATAGTAGAAGTTATCAACAAATTCACTCTTCATGATGGTCTTTTGCTTTAGTTCATTGACTTCATCGATTTCTTCTTGTGTGAACTTATCAGCTGGTAATTTTTTTTCGGTAGTTGCTGGCATTTTAATTGTGGTTTTTGGATGTGACAAATTTCTATGGTCTTTGGCAAAAAATCTAGATGTTAAAATTGCTTTGTTCACCAATCTATTATGCCGTAATCAGTGTTAAAATAATAGTATTAAACAAAAAAAAAAGACGGTAAAGCTAGATGATGGTTTTGGAAGGAAAAATTTTCCTCGTGCTGCCCTTTTTAAAACAAAACTCGATAACGGTGTAAACTAATTTTTTTTATAAACGAGAAAGGTCACGTGTTTGTTCACCAGACAAAAGTTGAAAATCACACAGGTTTGTCAGCTTAACAAAGTTATTTTTCTTTACTATTCCTACAACCACTGTAAAAAACACACATAGAAGTCTACTCAACAATGTTTTTTTTCATTCATAGGAGTACATACCACAGAGGGGTGCATCTCTCACTTATATCCGATCCATCGGGCATAAGAAATTATCATCCGCTGAATTTTTCTTCGGACTTAAAGCTATCCCTTCTAAACCCGCTATTTCTTTTTTTCCTTTTTTCGCTGTTGCCCCTATCGAAAAATAGAAGCTTGCTTTTTTCACCCTTTTCTCCAGATTTAATCTCAAATGAATGATTATCTTGTGCCAATCAAAATATCGAAACTATATAACTGTCGTTGATAGTATTTACTTAAGGGGATAAAAAAAAAGACACCTGTATACTTCTATATAAATTAGTCATCTATTAACAGAAAATTAACATAGAAAAGCAAATAGTTCATGCTGAATATACTCATAAACAGTGTTAATCAAGGAAAAGTATTTTTGAACATAACCAAACTGAAGATGTCCACGATATCTAACTCAAAAGAACCCCTTATTCTTTCTATAGATGTGGGAACTACATCTACAAGAACCATGTTATTTTCAAAAACAAGCAATATTATAAACAAAACGCAAATTCACTACAACAAATTTGAAAATTCAGACTCTAAATCTACTAATTTGGAGCTATGTGGAGAAACAGACATCAATAACAACATCATAAGCTGTTTAGATATGCTACTCAAAGATTTAGACCATGAAAAATACCAAGTTGTTTCTGTTGGTATAGCAAACATGAGAGAATCTTTGATCACGTGGGACCCGTTAACATTAAAACCGTTGAGTAAATGTATTTTATGGAATGATACCAGGAATAAAGAAACAATAACCCAAATGAAAAAGACTTTAAGCAGCGAAGATTTGATGTATTTCAGAAACAAAACAGGATTTAACAATCTGTCCACTTACTTCTCAGCAGGAAAACTTAAATGGTTGTTGGAAAATGACTTGAAATGTCTTGAGAACTCTCAAAAGATTATCAACGTCGGTACTGTAGATTCTTGGATTTTGTCAAATTTTACCGAAGAAAATGCATTTAAATCAGATATAACTAATGCATGCCGTACTGGAATTTTTGATGGGGTAACATCTAAGAACGATGTGAATCTAATGAATATCTGGAAGATACCCCATCAAATATTTAAACTGAATTTTCCAGAAATAGTATCCTCGTCTGAATTTTACGGCAACTTTAACATTCCTAATAATCATTCAGATTCGGCTCAGCGTGACCGTATTATGAAATGGTTGCGAAAAGTTCCTATTCAAGGTTGTTTAGGTGATCAATCTGCATCATTAGTTGGCCACTTGAAGTTTAATTCTTCAGAAACCAAAATGACTTATGGTACCGGATGCTTTATTTTAAGTAATACAGGAACTGTCCCTAAATATGACAATAATAGTGAAAACAAGTTGTTGAATACAGTTGCTTATCACTTCCCCTATTTGGATGAAGGAAAAATCACTTATGCATTAGAAGGCACCATTGGACAATGTGGATTTTTGATACAGTGGTTAATGAAGAACATCAATTTAGTAAACGATTTGGATAGTTTGACAAAAGTATTTTACGATTACAACAAGAAAAAAGACTTGTTCAATGATGACATAGTTTTTGTTCCTGCCTTAACTGGTCTTTATTCTCCATATTGGGATGAAAATAGCAGAGGAACAATATTTGGAATTGATGCCAAAACAGAAAAAAAAGATTTGATCATTGCTTGTATGAAAGGATTGTGCTTACAAGTTGCTGTTATATTAAAAGAAATGTCTGGTTTAGAAATAACAGAAAACATAAAAAACTCAGAAAAAACTTTGATTTCAATCGATGGTGGATTGTCTCAAAATCACGAGTTTTTGAATCTTCAAGCCCAATTTCTTGATGGACGTAAATACCAATTGGAAAGAAACCTTAATCACGAAGCCACTAGTTTTGGGGCTGCTATAGCTGCGGCGTTTGGAACCAAAGATGTAAATGATAGAAAAATGTGGAAAGACATTAGTGATTTAAAGGAGCATGTAAATAAAAACAAAGAAAACATTTTGATAAATAATCCCAAATTAGAAGATTATTTGTATGATTGTAATAACAATATTGAATATTTGAATAACCAATATACTAGATGGGACTTGGCGATAAAAAGATCTTCATTGTGGCTATTCGAGGATATGAAAAGTAAGTTGTGATTTTAATTTTTTTTTTGTAACATTTTTTTTTAAATATTTCAAAATATGATTATATTCCTGATTAGGAAATAAAAAGTTTGAGAAAGTTTTTTTTTTCTTTTTTACATTTTTACGTGTTAAAATTTCCTATTTGGGAGAAAATACTCTTTAAAGAGAAACAGCCATTCGTCAACGAAGCAAAAAAAAGAAATTCTGGGCACTTTCAATGTTCATGTTAGTTGAGTACTTTTTTTCTTAACTTTATTCATAAGAAATCTAATATAAAAATTTAAAATATACTGTAATTATACAGAAAAAAATACTCAAAAGTAACCAATAACTCATACAAAGACATATTAAAAATGGCTCAAGGTAAAAAAGTTGCTCCAGCTCCATCTGCTATCAGAACCAAGAAGGAAACCAAGGCTTCCAACCCATTAGTCAGATCTACCCCAAGATCTTTCGGTATTGGTCAATCCGTTCAACCAAAGAAGAACTTATCCAGATACGTTAAGTGGCCTGAATACGTCCAATTACAAAGACAAAAGAAGATCTTAAACTTAAGATTAAAGGTTCCTCCAACTATCGCTCAATTCCAATACACTTTGGACAAGAACACTGCTGCTGAAACTTTAAAGTTATTCAACAAGTACAAGCCAGAAACCGCTTCTGAAAAGAAGGAAAGATTAACCAAGGAAGCTGCCGCCATTGCTGAAGGTAAGACTGCCAAGGATGTCTCTGAAAAGCCATACGTTGTCAAGTTCGGTTTAAACCACGTTGTTTCCTTAATTGAAAACAAGAAGGCTAAGTTAGTTTTAATTGCCAACGATGTTGACCCAATTGAATTAGTTGTTTTCTTACCAGCTTTATGTAAGAAGATGGGTATTCCATACGCCATCATCAAGGGTAAGGCTAGATTAGGTACATTGGTTAACCAAAAGACTTCTGCCGTTGCCGCTTTAACCGAAGTTAGAGCTGAAGATGAAGCTGAATTAGCTAAGTTAGTTTCTACCATTGATGCTAACTTTGCCAGCAAATACGAAGAAAACAGAAAGCACTGGGGTGGTGGTATCTTAGGTCAAAAATCTACCCACAAGGCCGAAAAGAGAGCTCAAAAGATCAACTTTTAAATTTAACTGTTTTTAATTTAAAAGCAATTCAATTTTTTATAAAATAAGTTAGTCTTGACTAACCCTCATCAGCTGTTTTTTTGTGAATAAATTTTGTCGTATTCATCATGCAATAGAGATCAATCTTTAAAGAAGGAGGTTGTTATACAGAGAAATTATAGATTCTTAGGATGAGACTATAAGTTGCTTAGCGTTGAAGAACATAATATTAATTTTTCATTAATTTGCAAAGTTAAATGTTTTATAGTTAAGAATTTATGAGTTGTTGACTGTGCCTATTGATTTGTTGAAGTTTTTTTGTATAATCTACCATTTTAAATTCTTCTTATTTATGAATTATTATAACATGTTTAACTACAATTTTTGCAATCAAAAAATGTTACATTTACTTTAGGAATCAATTAAAAATTATTTTATTTTTTATTGAAGTTATCAAGGAAATAAGAGGTTTTATTCATATAAAGCTGTTGACTTTTTCTCTTGTACTTCACCATTGTCGCTACAATTGCTGTTGTTAGTAGTTGTTTAATCAACAAAAAAATATGTTAATATTTTAGTATCTTTTGATACCAAAACATTACATTTTCTTCACTTGTCAAGTCATTTGCATATTAAGTATTCAAACAACTTGTCAAATGAAGTTTTTCCTCTCACTATTTTTTTTACTTATTTTTAAATTTGAAGTCTTTATTCAAGGTTGAATAAGTTAAGTTTAATCGTTAAAAAAATTAGCATTTATAAATATTTTTATATATCAAGAAGAATATGGTAACCTCTTCCATACTTGAATTTTCAAACCATCGTCCAAGTATTCATTGAAAGGTACTAGATGGTATTTGAATATTCTAGGCATGATTTCAAACTTGAATAGCCAATACAAAGTACATGCAAACATCATGTAAACAGCCATGTAGTTATATGGAGGGAATCCGTCCATGTTGTTCATAGAAGAATCATCTTTCATTATAAACGGCATAAAGAGCAGATATAAGGATAAGAGGATTAAGAAAATGTTTCCTGAATCAAACGACTTTATAGGAGCTTCAGGTCTACCTTTTTCTTTGTTCTTCTTTCTGTAAATGTATAAGGCTATTACTACAAAAAACAAGATAACTTGATTATAGTATGATTCCACAGAAACAATGTAGGTATAAGCATTTGAAGAATCTTCTCCAGAACCTTCTGTACCTGATGATGCGGTAATAATTAGCAGTAAAATTGTCATAACACCACCAACAAGCAAAGAGTTGAAAGGAGAGTTTCTATAGTTTTTAGACAAGGTCTTGGAAAAGGGTAAAATACCATTTCTGAAAATTTCTTGGTTCATTCTACCAATACCAAACAAACACACAAATAAGTTTGATAAAGCAGATAGAGCAATAGTCAAAGTAACAAACTTACCACCAAGATTTTCTCCGTAAATTTTCTTGAAGAAGAAATAACCCAGCAAAGAACCAGAATTGGCAATTTCGTCGTAAGATAATACCTTCAATATAGCGAAACATAAAGAAACGTATAGTAAGAAAGTAACAGCTAGAGAGTAAATACCAGCTTTTCTGATTGTAACTTCTGGATTGATAATCTCAGCTGTATTATTGTGAATACTTGACCAACCTGAAAAGCAATATAAAGCTTGAATAAAGGCAGCTGGCAACTGTGAGAATGAGTATAGTGTATTGGTTTCGAATTTGAAGAATGGAGGCCAATACATGTCATCGACCAAATCAGATGATAGTAAATTAGGCACAAACAATACCACCAAAGAAGTTATGATCATTATGGCAATGGTGAACAACTTAAAAATCCCTAATAGATTTTGGATTTGTACACCCTTCTTCATGTAAAGTCCATGGATCAAAGTAGTAACAACAACAGTAAAACCACCAATCAAATTTACAATTCTGTTATCGGCGTTAGGGTAGCCCATAAGAGATAACATATATCTGGCAAAAACAATGGCAGAGGTAGTAATAAAACCGGTCAATACAGAGAAAATCCCAAAGATAACACTAGTCATGTTCTTAGGTTTATCAAAAGATCTCTCAAGGAAATTTTTCGTACCACCATTCTTTGGAATTAAGCAGCCAAACTCCAAGTATAGATATAAACCAAAGATCGCAAAGAAGGTGGCTATAGACCATACTATAAAGTAAATAAAAGGGTTACCACCACAGTTGACAAAAATAGCGGATGAAGAGAAAATACCTGAACCTATGATTCTTGATATGAAAATGATTGTTGTTGAAAATAACCCTAGATGTCTACCTTGAGGAACTTCATGGTTATCATCATCTTCCAAGTGAGATTGATTGCTGTCCCCGGTTATTAATTGAGATATGACTCTTGAAGTTGTTTTATTCATCAGCCTGGTTGAAACTGATCCTTTATTATTGGATTTATTCGAGTTCATGGTATTCAAGTCTGTCTCTGGGGAAGCATCGGTTCGTTGTTCTTCCAAACGACTGTTGATAAGCACGTTGCTTTCATCATCTATGCTTTCAAATTGTTGATCTTTAGCATTTTCAACTTCAACATCTGGAATGTGCTTTGTAATAGAAATAATCTTCGATAAAGGCTTGGAATGTTCTAATTTATCTAAGAAGTCTTCGTTTTGATATATCGCCTGGTTGTTTTGGTCTAGATGTTCTATAGAACCAAAAGAACGGGAAAAAGAGCCATCATCTCCATTGTAGGAAGGAAGAGACATACTTAGAAATCAAACAGGCACGGAACTCAATTGGTTCTACACAACGAACTACTTGTTAATATGAAGATATGTATTTTTTTGAAATTTAAAATTGCTTCTTATTCCCAGAAAGTGTGGTAAAAATTCATACAGCTTACAACTCTTCATTTGGGCCAAAAAAAAAGCAAGAAAACTCACTTCTACGGCGTAACTATGGGACTTCTTTTTTTTTAACTCCGAATCGGGAATAAAAACGTGATGTAAGTCACATGACCAGGTTAACACGGAGTTTACATATTAATAATGATTTCTAACGAATATATATCGAGTCTAGCTAGAGTTTAATTGCTTGACAAAAGCTTCCTTGGCTAGTTTTAATAATGTATCTAATTCACCGGAGTCTTCACACATGGAGTAGAAAATAGAGTCCTTGTTTAGCAACAAAGAGTATGGATGATCATATTCTTTCAATAAACCATTGTCTAATACAACAATCTTGTCGTAATCTATAACTGTCTTCAATCTATGGGCAATTGTCATAATAGTACAGTTGCTGAATTCTTCTCTAACTGTTTGTTGGATGATTTGATCAGATTTGTAATCCAAAGAAGCAGTGGCTTCATCCAATAAAATAACCTTTGGTTGTCTTAATAATGTTCTGGCCAAACAGATCAACTGTCTTTGACCTTGGGATATATTACTACCACCCTCAGTAATTGCATTATTCAAATTCAAGAACTTGTTAACGTTGTTATTAGAGGTGTCATCTTCAGAAGAGCTAGATTCTTTAGAAGCTATCTTCTTGTAGTTATTGGACTTTAATGAGCTTAATTCTTCCTTGCTTATCAAGTTAACTCTTCTTAAAGATTCAAAGATTTGCTCATCTGAGAATTCATCATATGGATCTAAGTTAGTCTTTATAGTACCAGTGAACATTTGTGGATCTTGTGGAATAATACCAATAGATTGTCTTAACTTTTTCAAAGGAATGGAAGTAATATCAACACCATCAATCTTAACATAACCGGTTTCTGGTAATAAAAATAAGAATAATGCAGACAACAGGGAAGATTTACCTGCACCTGTTCTACCAACAACGGCAACAGAAGTTTCTGGCTTAACAGTGAATGTAATGTGCTTGATAACCTTTGGTAAGTTTGGTGCATATCTCAATGATAAGTCGTTCAATTCTATAGAACCTTGAGATGGCCAGTTCTTTTCTTCAGGTAATGGAGCTTCTAAGTTCAATGGTTCTTGCTCAATGTCAGTATATTCTTTTAATCTTTCAACAGAGTTCATACACATTTCAACGTTGGAATACATTCTAACTACCCACAAGGCAGATTCTGTGAATGTGATAGCATAAGTCAAGGAAATACCAGCTAAACCTGCATCAATCGAATCAATTTGTAATAAAATAGAGGCACCAGCAAAGAAAGTGACAAATGCACCAATAATATCAATTCTGGCAGCTAACCATCTGTTAGCAACCCATAAGTAGAAGAACGGCTTGTTGTTGGTATCAATCTTTACCAAATTTTCCTTGATAAATCTTCTTTCATCACCATAAGCTCTAATAGTAGAAATACCGACTAAAGTTTCAGAGAAATGTTGCATGATTGGAGATTTAGTAATAGAATCAAATCTCTTCAATTCTCTAGAACCACAAGAGTAAAAGTAACCCAAAGCATAGTACATGGAACCAATGATAACAGCACCAATCAAAAAGACAGGAGTAATCCAAGCAATCAAGATAATAGTTGAGAAACATTGAACCAATGAATTGAAAGATAATTCAACAAATGGTGCTAAATCTTGATCAACAGATTCAATATCCTTGGAGAATCTGTTCATAATTCTACCAATAGGGGTGGTATCAAAGAATCTCAACTTGGCAAACATGACATTATCTAAGATAATATTGAACATCTTTCTAGAAGCATTACAACCAGCAACAAAGGTAGCAATAACTTTGAAGGAAGATATAACAGCAAACAAGGCACCAATACCGAAGTAAATAGAAATATAGTAGATTGTACCGTGACCAGCCATTGCTGAAATAGATTGAACATTAGCAGATAAAGAAGAACCAGGAGTATTAGCAAAGTGAATAGCACTGTTCAATAAAACAGAATCTTGTTTGTTTGGTTTAATGGATAAATCATTGACAACATAACTAACAGCAGCCTTAATAGAATCAGCAGAAGAAGCCCAGTTTCTCATCCACCAAGCTTGTAAAATAGTAATACTATTGGCAACCATGAATACAGAACATAAAGCCAAGACAATTGGGATACCACCAAAGACCTTTATGTACCAAGCATAGACTTCCAACTTAACAACACCATCAGATTTACCTTCAGATTGAACTAATTTACCTTTAGATTTTTTGGATTCATCAGTAACTTCAACAGGTTTTTTGATAGCAGCGTTTTCACCATCTGCGGTTTCTTCGCCATCCTTGTTGTCACCAAGCTTGGATAAATCAATACCATGTTTCTTTTCAGATCCTTCAACATTTAATTCAACTAAGTGATTGGAAGAAGCAGATAAGATGGAGTTTTTCAATAAATCATCATCACCTAACAAACCTTGGTTAAATAAGTCCAAAGGTGGACCTTGGCCCTTAACTTTACCATTTTCCATTAAAACACACCAATCGGCTCTCTTCAAAGTCAAGGCAATGTTATGGGAAACCAAAACACAAGTTCTGTTCTTCATCAAGTCACCAGTAATACAATTTTCATAAATCCATAAAGCATTGTGGGAATCAACGGCAGATAAACAATCATCTAATAACAAAGTATTAGCCTTGGAGTATAAAGCTCTAGCTAAAGATACTCTTTGCTTTTGACCACCAGATAAAGATAAACCCTTTTCACCAATTTCGGTTTGATCACCACCAACTAAGATTTCCAAGTCTCTGGTTAAACCACAAGCATCAATAACAGCATCGTATCTTTCTTTATCAAAAGGTTCGGAAAATAAAATATTGTTTCTAACGGTATCATTTAACAACCAAGCAGATTGGGAACAATAAGCAATAGATCTAGTAAAGTTGGTATTTGGGTCAACCACTAAATCATCTTTGGCATTAATGGAAGGAACGTAAATGGTACCTTTTTGCAAGTTCATTTCACCTAACAAACCCATTAATAAAGAAGTCTTACCAGAACCAGTTTCACCAACAACTAAATTCAATTTACCAATCTTGAAGTCAATGTTCAAGTTTTGTAATTGGAAATCAGCTTCATCTTTTTTGTTCTTATTTTCAGAATTTTCATCAGTCTTTTCATCAGATCCAGACCAAGATAAAACAACATCTTCGAAACCTAATTTGGTATCGCTGACAGTTAGTTGATCGTATTTGGCAGATTCAGGTTCGTTCAAAAACTTTTGAATTCTGTCCAAAGAAACCTTAGCTTGGATAACAAAAGAAGCCATATCAGAAAAGTATTCCAAAGGACCCTTTAGCATTGCAAATAAGGATAAAGCAGTGAAGGCAACAGAAACAGATAATTGGTTACCTTGGTAATAAGTGTAGAAAGCAAAGGCACAAGAACTGATAATGGATGGAGTCAAACACCAAACAAAAGTGGATAAAGCCCAAATGTAACTTCTAACTAGTAATAAGTGCAATTCTTCCTCTCTGATACTCATGATTTCATTAATGAAATTTTCTTCCCATGAAAAGAACTTGATGATTCTGATATTGTTGAAGGTTTCATTTAATTTTTGAATTCTTTTATCAGTAACAGATAAACTCTTATTTTGGTAAACACCAATGTAGTTCATCAACTTGTAATTAATTGGGGATAAGATTAAAATCAAAGTAGCACCGATAACAGAGGCAAAACCAATCAACTTGTACAACAAAGTCATTGCAACAACAGTCATGGTAACAGATTCAACGAAGGCATATAAGTAAGCACAAACTTCAGAAACTTTGAAGGCATCAACAGACATCAAGTTAATGATACCACCAAGAGTGGCGTTTTCTTCAATTTCTTCTTCATCTCCATTTTCAGTTTCTTCTTGTTCCTCATCCTTAACAGCATGTTGCACAGAAATTTTTCTTCTCAAAGCCTTGGCGTAAACTTCAGAAATGATGATGGCTCTGATTCTAACACAAACTCTTCTACCATAGAACAAACATTGACCAGACAAAGCTGCACAGATGATTTTTGCAAGTAACATGAAGATGATGTATAACCAAACAACATTCTTTGGAAGAATAGATGGATCAGAAACGTATTCTAAAATCTTTCTTAACAGAACAGTTGGAACAAAGGTTATACAAGAGTTTAAAAAGGAGAAACAAACTTGAACAACTAAGTACTTAGTAAAGAAAAGAATAACATCTCTGGAGAAATGACTGTAGTCTGAATTTTTCTTCTTGGTAAAGATTTTGAAGTTGGATAAAACATTCAAAGCATGATCTTCTTTGGAAAGAGACCAGATTTCAGAAAATTTGATGAATTTGGTGTGAGATAACCAAATAAATGGGTCCAAAAAGGAGTAGTAAGCAAAAGATAAGACTGAGGTGACAGGTTCAGGAGAAGGAGTCAACAATTTAGATTCTAATCTTTCATCAACATCTTCGTTTTCTTCATCATCAGAATCACCGTCAGCTGCAGTCTTGTGTTCGTAGAACAACACAGGTAAGTTGTTTTTAATTCTAGAAGTTAATGAATTCAATAGTAAAATTGAGTTTAAAATGAATGAAACAAAGAAGAACTTGTTTTCCAAAGGAGAGTATCTTTCAGAATGTATAATAAATGATCTGAAGTTGATAGCACTCAAAGTAAAAGTAAAAATGTAATTGATCAAAGATAAACCCCATAGCTTTTGAACGTTAATGTAGTAGTTGTAGTTGTTGCTATTCTTGAAGCATCTGAAATTAACATTCAAAAACATAGCAGCGTTCAAAATTAAGTTGACAACAAAGGTATTTTTGGAGTAGAAGTAATGGTAGAATACATTTCCAAAGGTCAAAACATTGACAATGAAAACTTCAAGGTATAATCTGAAATAATCAAATTTCGATCTTTCAACAACTACTTGGTAAGAAGCTGTTTCATCATCATTTTGTTTTAAATGGAAAATAGAAAAATGGGATTCCTTTATTTGCTTGACTTCAGAATCGTGTTCAGTAGATCCGTAGTTGTCTTTTACTTCATCATCCATCTTACTCAATAAAGGAACTGTTAATCTATCAGCAGAATCTTCAATGTTCAACAAAGCATTGAACAAGTGTGAATTTTCCTCTATCTTTTTCCATGTCTTTATCTTGTGATTGTAGTAGTAAATACCAATGTGATACAGGATATTAAACACTAAGACGAATATGATAAATTGATGGTTCAAAACATAGTGTCCACGCTCAGTAAAATCATCATAGTACCAAATCGATGATGATAATGTACTGTTAGCTAAGGCTGAATTCAATCCATACTCGTTACCATTCAAAGGTAGAATATTATTCAAGTTGTAGAAATCCAACATTTACTAATAAAATATGCTGTATATTTGACTTTAGGGTTTCCCTGCTAATATTTCCCTATATAGAGGTTATCTTATCTTTGAAACACCAGTATAAAATATAAAATGAGAAGAAACCACAAAAACGCCTGTGAACAATTTACAACATCTAAATGCGGCAAGAGGAAAATATCTCCTTCGTGGAAGACACTGCCCCCACCAAAAAAAAAAAGAAAAAAAAAAGCCCGCTTGGGCAATAATAAAATTAACACATTATTTAAATCGAGGAGGCCCGCAGTTAAAGGACAAAGTACGATACTTCCGTTGAATTGTGTCAAATGACAGTTTTTAACATGCAGGTTTTTTTTATGTATGTAGATAATAATCGGCAATTTCATATCTTGTAATAGTTACATTCTGTTGGGAGGTTACAGAACAGTGATGAATGATTGTATAACACAAAAAGTAATGATAGATACATCATTTAAAATGAGATATTAGTTAGTATAATTGGGTCTTATCTCCTTAAATGAAAAAAAAAAAATGCACCGAACTGTACACAAAAAAAAAAGAGCCATAATATGACACAGGAAAAATAGATTATTCCTGTTTTTATTCTGCATGCTCTTTTCCATATCCCTGTCAATATTTATTCCAGCACATCTTATTTTTTTTTAGTATGTAGATAAGATAAGCAGATATATTGAGGTTCAATTTTGATCTTTTTTCCATCTTTTATTATTATTATATAGATAAGATAAGCAGATATATTGAGGTTCCATTCTGGGTTTTTTACTACAAAGATAAAATAAACAGTTATATTGAGGTTCCATTCTGGTTTTTTTATCATATATAGATAAGATAATCAGATATTTTGAGGTTCCATTCTGGTCTCTATTACTATATATATATGAGATAATCACCTAAACTGAGCTTCCACTTCTAGTCTTTATTACTATATATATATGAGATAATCACCTAAACTGAGATTCCAATTATAGCCTT
>ERZ794949.378-NODE-378-length-14578-cov-3.560353_pt1 | contig 14578 bp, 6 predicted proteins | sample MGYA00511363_ERZ794949 | MGnify/ENA primary metagenome ERZ794949 (study PRJEB30137, sample SAMN04331402) | food metagenome | isolation source: T1 must sample point D1 replicate B | place: Australia: South Australia ...
ATTAACATCGCTTAAGTTAGCTAATATCATTTGATGGATAATAAATATGTGGTGGACGGATCTGTGTCACTATTTTGTTTTTGTTCCACGTATTTTATTACATTTCACTTTACAAATGTTATCGTTGAAGTAGCCGATAAAAATTGAGGTTTTTCTTTTTTGAAGTTTGAAATTTCACAGCTTAACTCCTAGGAGATCTCTTATCTTCCACATGCATTTATCGATAGCCGTAAAAAATGATTAACGAGAAAAAAAATTTTTTTAATGGCTTAAAAATCGCTACAGCCGCGACGGTTTCTCTCTTATTTTTAAATAAATGAACAGTATATCCTTTTTTTAAAAATGTTATATAAGTAATTGATTGAAGATAAGTTTATTGTTTTGAACTGATATATAAAGGTTGAATTGGTTAGATATCTCCATACCATTATTCTTTTGAAAAAAATAAACAAAACCCTAAAGCAATATAGCTCAAACACACAAAAATGTCTTCAACATCAGAAAATGAAGAATACATCGATCCAACACAATATACAGATATTTATCACAAGGATTATGTTCCTGGTACAATCAACATTCTTTTAGAAAAGATAGATGAAGAAACAGGTCCAGGGACTGGTCTTAAAACCAGCAAAAACGGTATGATATTGATGCCACAACCATCAGACTCTCCTAATGACCCTTTGAATTGGTCCTATTTGAGAAAGACTTGGCACTTTTTCTTGATGGCATACATCACCGCCTTCACAGCAGCTACATCAAACATGGCCGGTGCCGCTTCTGACTACTTCCTAGATAATTTCAACATCTCCTACAACCAGCAAAACACAGGTGCAGGTGTTTTGTTTTTGGGTATTGGTTGGGGTACTTTGTTCTTAGCTCCTTTTGCAAACTTGTACGGGAGAAAAATATCATACTTGATATGTATCACTCTGGGTCTATTTGGTGCATTGTGGTTCGGTGTTACCAATAATGCCTCTGATGCCATATGGTCACAGTTATTTGTAGGTATTTCTGAGTCATGTGCTGAAGCACAAGTTCAATTATCTTTATCCGATATCTTCTTCCAACATCAATTAGGATCCGTATTAACAGTTTATATTATGGCTACTTCCATTGGTACCTTCTTGGGTCCACTGATTGCAGGTTACATTGCGGACTTGACTTGGTTCAGATGGGCTGGGTTCACAGCCTTGATCATATCATTTGGAACACTTGTTGTCTTTGTTGTTGGTTGTGAAGAGACATACTTTGACAGATCTCTTTACAAAACGGGACTAAGTGTCTTCAAGTCTCGTGAAACATATGGTATGATGGAACTTGATGGTATTGTAATGAAAGACGACACCGTTGTTTCCGTCGAGGAAAAGGAAAAAGAAAAGGATAAAAAACCTTCCGATTTACAAAACGTTCTTTCTCAAGTTTACAGTAATGCCAATGATAACGTTGATGAATATGCCAAAGACAATCTTGACTTAATTGATGGTTCAACTGAAAAGATAAAATCCTACTGGAAAAGAATGGCAATCATAACTCCTGCAAGTAATTTAAGAGGATGGGGGTTCAAACAGTACTTCCAATACTTGTTGTTAAACATAAAGATGTTTGCCTTCCCTGCTGTATGGTTATCTGGTATTTTCTGGGGATGGCAAGATGTTCTTTTGTCTTTCTACTTAACCATTGAAGAAGACAATTACTATGATCCTCCTTGGAACTACTCGGATGCTGCTGTCGCCATTATGAATGTTCCTACATTAATTGGTGCCGTTATAGGTTGTTTATATGCAGGTATCCTGAGTGATTACTTTGTCGTTTGGTTATCCAAAAAAAGAGGAGGAATCTATGAATGTGAATATAGATTATGGTTCTCCATTGCAGTATTTTTCATTTCACCAGCTGGGCTGTTGATGTTTGGTATTGCTTCCGCTAAAAACTTCACCAACTGGAGATGCGCATATGTTGGTCTAGGTCTTATTGGATTTGGATGGGGTTGTGCAGGTGACATTGCCATGGCCTATCTAATGGATGCCTACCCAGAAATGGTCTTAGAAGGTATGGTTTGCACCTCCTTGATCAACAATAACCTAGCTTGTATATTCACATTTACCTGTTCAGATTGGTTATCTGCTTCTGGTCTTCAAAACACCTTCATAGCATTGGCTGTTCTAACTGCCTTCTTTACATTCTTGGCCTGGCCTATGTACATATATGGTAAGAGAGCAAGAAAATGGTCCAAGGATCGTTACGTTGCATGTATCGCCTTGAGAGATGGATTCTAAACACATAGATTTGGATATGTCATGGGTTGGTTTGAAACGTACACGTGACAAGTGTGGACAAATTTCCCTGAAGGGAAATAATCAAGGGGTGTAAAGGATTCTGTCCATAATTTTTGCCTTGAAATCGCTTCTTTTTTTTTTTTCAGTTCGTCTGAAAAGTCCACAGTAGAATTTTTTTTTACCTAGAATTTCACTCACTTCTGTTTTGAACTCCTAAATTACTCCACTTGATGGCTACTTTGAAGGTGTTAGGTAATACATCTCTTCTGAAACAAATCACCAAAAACAATATCAATCAAGTATACAACCAGAGCTTATTCTATTGTATCTTAAATAACATACGATATACGATATTCTACTTCCCATTTATTTAATTTCTTTAATTGATTCTTCTATTAAAGTCTATAAATCATTTTAATATTTAAAGTATATTTTTCTTTCCTTTTTACATCAACATCAATAATTACCACTGGATATTTTAAGCCAATAAAAGAAAACAGTTTTAATCATTTGAATTATCATTTTAAAAAAAATAGAAAATATTCCAAAAGTACGTTACTAGCAATCATTTACTAATACTTAATTAAATATACTGTCTTCCTTATTTTGTTTAATTAAGTCTCTGTATTTCATTATCCTGTTTGAAAAAAAAACTAAAAAACACACTCTATTTTGTCTTCAGAAACAAGTTATTCAAGCTTTACTAGTCAAGGTAAACATTTAGACTTTCTCATACTTTACTTTAACATAAAAGTTTATTATACCTGACATTAGCTTATAGAAGTAATATTTAAAAAAAAATTATAAATAAATAAAGCATAAAGCCTAAAACTCATTTTACGTTATTTGCTTTACAATGGATCAATACACTAATCCTCAACATCCCCTATATGTACCAGGTACATTTAACATTTATGCTCAGCAACACGACTTGGAAGATGTCTATGGTGGTGCTGCTGATGGCTCTCATTTGAAGAGAGACTCTAAATCTGGTATTGTTTTGATGCCGCAGCCATCAGACTCTCCAAATGACCCATTGAACTGGAGTTTTTTCAGAAAGTTTTGGCATTTCACTTTGATGACCTTCATCACAGCATTCACAGCTGCTATCTCCAATGACGCTGGTGCTGCCCAAGACTCCCTGAACGAAATCTATGGTATTTCCTATGATGCCATGAACACCGGTGCAGGTGTTCTTTTTATTTCCATTGGTTTGGGTACATTGGTCATGTCTCCTTTCACAAACTTGTATGGTAGAAAGATCACTTATTTACTGTGTTTGTTGTGTGGTTTGGTAGGTTCAGTATGGTTTGCTCTTTCAAAGAAAACTGCTGATACTATATGGTCTCAAATGTTTGTAGGTATTTCCGAATCATGTGCTGAAGCTCAAGTTCAATTATCTTTATCCGATATCTTCTTTCAACATCAACTTGGATCTGTTTTAACTGTTTACATCATGGCCACTTCCATTGGTACCTTCTTGGGTCCATTGATTGCAGGTTACATCTCAGCAGGTGAATCATTCAGATGGGTTGGCTGGTGGGCCGTTATCATATCTGGTGGTGCTTTGGTAGTTTTTATTTTTACTTGTGAAGAAACTTACTTTGACAGAAAAATGTACATAACACCAACGAATAAAACTGTTGCCTTGAATGCCGCCTATGCCGGAGCTTCAACCACTAATGACGAGTTCAGCGAAAAGAAGTACGGAGGTGACAGTAAGGACCTTATCAAGAAAAGTGACCAAAACTTGGATGCCATCAATGAAGAATTTGAAATGAGTCAATATGATGCCTCAGAATCTGATTACTTGATTGATGGATCTAAGGAACCTAAGTTCTCTTACTGGAAAAGAATTGCCATCATCACTCCTGCTACCAACATTAAAGGGGTAGGTTTCAAGCAATACTTTCAGTACTTGAAGTTTTCCTTGAAGATGTTCGCATTCCCAGCTGTTTGGATTTCTGGTTTATTCTGGGGATGGCAAGATGTCTTATTGTCTTTTTACTTAACAATTGAAGAAGACAATTATTATGATGCTCCTTGGAACTATTCCAATGCTGAAGTTGCCATCATGAATGTACCGACACTGATTGGTGCTGTCATTGGTTGCATGTACGCAGGATTTATCAGTGATCACTTTGTAACTTGGTTGTCAAAGAGAAGAGGTGGTATTTATGAAGCTGAATATAGACTATGGTTTTCCATTGCTGTATTGATCATCTCTCCTGCTGGTTTGTTGATGTTTGGTATCGCCACTGACAAGGGATTCACTAATTGGAGAACAGCTTACATGGGATTAGCATTTATTGGATTTGGTTGGGGTTGCACTGGTGATATTGCCATGGCCTACTTGATGGACGCATACCCAGAGATGGTCTTGGAAGGTATGGTAGGAACTTCAATGATCAACAATGGTTTGGCCTGTGTTTTCACATTCACCTGTTCTGACTGGTTGAATGCATCAGGTGTTCAAAACACTTTCATTGCACTTGCTGTTTTAACAGCATTCTTTACATTTTTGGCCTGGCCTATGTATATCTATGGTAAAAGAGCCAGAATATGGTCTAAAGACTTGTACTTGAAGTGTGTGAACGCCAGAGATGGATTTTGAGTCTTACTAACCAACAGCACTAATTTCACGCAGTATGTTTAATCATTTATGGTTTTATTCATCAGTATATTAGTATATATAGTTCTGTAAACTTTTCTCGAGGCTCGATGACTAAGTCTGTAAGCCAAAATGGTATACATACATATACTATTGACACCAGCAAACGTAGATATATGCTATTTCACTAAGTTCAGAATAAACAGATAACCACAGTGATGATGCTTCAACACTCAGGTACTTTGCGCTTGTTTCTTTTTTTTTTTTGTGGAACGGCTGCGCTTCCAATGTTACAAAGCATGCGGATAATTTCTTTTTTTTTTCAATGGAAAGTCACTGGAAATTTCAGCTTTTCAAGTCATCGCTGTATCCACTGATATTGGCAATCACCTAAACCGAATAGATCGATTACATGCTACTTCTGTAAATATTCAATCAAAGTAATTCAAAATAGTTGCCAAGGTTTTAATCATACATCTTAGCTTATAGCTTTTCTTTGATCACTCAATATTTTAAAGTACTTACTAACCGCCTTGTCTTCAGAAACAAGTTACCACAACTTTGTTATACTAAGTAAAACAACACGAGTTCTTATACGGATCAAGAACTATAAGAAAAAATCAATTTGATCTCATTACATATTTTTTTTTTGCTCAAGGTTCTATTAAAATCATGGATCAATATACAAACCCAAAGCACCCTTTGTATGTGCCTGGAACTCTGAACATATACGCTCAACAGTATGATATAGAAGAGGCGTATGCTGATGACATACCAAGATCTTCATTAAAAAGGGATCCCAAATCACAGATAGTTCTGATGCCGCAGCCGTCTGACTCTCCAAATGATCCTTTGAATTGGTCTTCTTGGAGAAAAACCTGGCACTGTATTCTTATGACTTTTTTCACAGCATTCACTGCAGCCTCAACAAACGATAGTGGAGCTACACAAGACTCCTTGAATGAGCTTTACGGCATTTCTTACCAATCAATGAATACTGGTGCTGGTATTTTATTTGTTGCCATTGGTTGGGGTACTCTTCTCATGTCCCCGTTCTCAAATCTTTATGGTAGAAAAATTTCATATTTGATATGCTTGCTTTTTAGCCTGTTTGGAAGCATATGGCTGGCATTGTCCAAAAATACAGCAGATGCCATCTGGTGTCAGTTTTTCATAGGAATTTCTGAATCATGTGCTGAGGCTCATGTTCAACTGTCACTTTCGGACATTTTCTTTCAACATCAATTGAGTTCTGTCTTAACTCTTTATATTATGGCCACATCTATAGGTACTTTCTTAGGGCCCTTAATTGCAGGATACATTTCACAAGGTTTAGATTTCACTTGGGTGGGATGGTGGGCTGCTATCGTCTCCTTAGGTGCTTTAATTGTCTTCACATTTACTCTTGAGGAAACTTATTTTGATAGAAACTTATACATCACTCCAGTCAATCAATCCTTAGTTTTGGAAGGATTCAAGGAGGATAACACCACGGAACTATGTGCAAGTAAAGATTCATCCTCTAAGAGTGTGTTGAAAGTCACCAGTTCAGATAACGATGAGAAGATTGCTTTGGATGACAAAATCTCTAGTGAATTTCTTGAATCTGCAGTATTAATTGACGGCTCCCAAGAAAGTTTGAAACCATTTTGGAAACGGATTGCTTTGATTACACCTGCCTCTAATTTGAAAGGGTTTGGTGTTCTACAGTATTTCCAATATTTAAGGTTTTCGTTAAAAATGTTTGCCTTCCCTGCAGTATGGTTATCGGGTATATACTGGGGATGGCAGGATGTCCTGCTAACATTTTATTTGACAATAGAAGAGGACAACTATTACGAGGGACCATGGAATTACTCAGAAGCTGCTATTGCCATTATGAATGTTCCTACATTAATTGGTGCTGTAATAGGCTGTCTATATGCCGGTGTCTTGAGTGATTATTTTGTCATCTGGTTGTCTAGAAGAAGAGGCGGTATCTATGAATGTGAATACAGATTGTGGTTTTCTATAGCAGTATTTTTAGTATCCCCAGCTGGGTTGTTAATGTTTGGAATTGCCTCAGCAAAAAATGTAACTGATTGGAGAATAGCTTATGTCGGTTTAGGGTTTATTGGATTTGGTTGGGGTTGTTCTGGTGATATAGCTATGTCCTACTTAATGGATGCATACCCGGAAATGGTCCTAGAAGGTATGGTCTGTACTTCTTTAATTAACAACAACCTAGCTTGCATATTTACATTTACTAGTTACAATTGGTTGGATGCAGCGGGTATACAAAACACATTTATTGGCTTAGCTGTTCTAACTGCTTTCTTTACATTCTTGGCTTTGCCTATGTACATATTTGGTAAAAGGGCAAGAGTCTGGTCAAAGCCTTTATACCTGAAATGCATCAATGAGAGAGATCAATAATATTTATATATAAATTAGTTACAATCAGTATGAGAATTGTAAAATTGAACTAGGATTATTCAGTTATTATATCTTAGGTTCCTATACAGCAATTGTTAATTTTAATACTAGTTTTTTTTAGCAGAAGTCAAAAATTGTTATAAGATTTACCTAGTTTACAAGAAAGCCCAGTAAAATTGTATATATAAAAGAAATTTATATAAATTAGATAACATCTTCTATTAGTTCTTGTAATGTGGTAGAGTTACCAAATATTTTGGTGACAACTTTTTCTTTTTCCTCTGCTGGAATTTCTTCATTAAAGATAAATTGGTCCTTCAAATACTTCATGTCAAGAATATAATTATTTTTGTTGAACATATTATATTCGTGATCCATTTTATGATTGAATCCTCCTAAGTTAGCTGTTTTTAAAATAATCTGATGTTGAAGCATTGACAGCTTTTTAAATGTTAACTCTGACAGGAAACTGAATTTGAAAATTTTACCATTTTCAGCAGAACATATAACATATTGAACATCATTATTGCTATATTCATCATTGACAGTGTCACTTTGAACAGTATAAGCCGAATTAACATTACAATTGATTAATTTGTAACGTTGATGGAGAAGCAAATTTGTACCATTAACGCTTTTTGTATTTTCTGGATCAAATTCCAAAAGCTTTAGAGCACCGTTATCTAAAAACTTGATGAAGAACATTTTTCCATTGTAACCAAACATCGATCCTGTAGTATTCAATTGTTTTATTTGTTGTTCATTAACAGTCACAACATTTTCAACAAGCTTAGGCTTGCTGTTATTGTTGCTACTCATAATTGAATTAACGATAATATCATTTTCAAATTGTTCTTTGGAAAATGGTAAAACTCTATAAGGGTCTGTCTCCAACCCATACAAAGACCAACCATACAGATAATCCAAAACACCAACAAATCCTTCCCCTATTGTGTCAACTTTAACAGCCATGGAATCCGAATCTAAGAAGGCTACAGGTTCCAAAACTTTTTTCTTGAAAGTCAACAAATTATCTGGCTCATTACTGAAGATATGATTGGAGGATATTCCTACGGTGGCAGATAAACATCTTCTGAAGTAAGTTTTCCCATCAGAGTAAGATATAGCCAATATACCACTGATTTCTTCAACAGCAGTAATCAATCCTTTAGCTGAGTCCCAGTTATCCACATATTCTAACTTAAATGCAGATTTGGACTTAGAATTCAAATAATTTTCAAGTTCTTCTGCTTTGTACTCTTTTTCGTAGTCTAAATCAATAAATGGATTTTCTTCCTTTCTATCAATAGAAAACAACTTTATTCTTGATCTACTTAAATCAAACTCACTTGTAATCTCGTTTTCTCCTATAATTAAAAACTCCATTTCTTCCTCCGATCTTGTGGTTATTTTAGGTAAATGCAAGTTAACATATGATGTATGCAATTGAACTTTTTTGGAATGTGGTATATTTATAGGAATCACTTGATCTTCTTGTTCAGATATCATTTTTCTAAAGTTCTTTTCTAAAACTTTAAAAACTGGTAGATTGTTTTCCAAGGTATCGTTTTTGGAGTTTCTGGCAAGAAAAGCATCAGCACCAACATTCTTGACATTTAAAATAACAGTATTCAACGTTCCAACAACATACCCTTCCTCGCAAACATATTCATCAATAACCTTAAAGTCTCCAGATACCAAATATTCTAACAAAACAACACCTGAACCGTTGTTAGAATCGACATATGAAACAGCAAACATGTTTTCAGATTCCATTCTTCTTATGGACCCAAATATTCTTTTCTTTTTATCCATAGGGTCAAATTTCAATCTGTGAACTATAACATCATCCTCATGAGCAAAAAAAGAGTTAACATTGACCAATCTTGCAATACCAATAGGGTCAATCAAAAAGGTATTACCCAAGGAATCAACCTTAACAACAGATGCCAAATGACCCAATCTTTTTGTTCTTCCGTTTTTGTCAGTAATCAAAGTATCAACACCAATTGTATACGTGTGCTCATTGATGCTCTTCATGTATATGTCTTGGTCCTTGTTCTTTAACATTGTTGTTTCGATTTTTTCAAAGTTGTTGTAACAGACAAATAAGTTATCTGATGTTATAGTCATGATGTTGTTATTAATCTCTAAGTTTGTGATTGATACACCTGGATTAGGCTTGACGTTATTTGAAAATGGGAAAATGGATAACTTGTTAGGCAACTCATTAATGTTTCTAATCTCATGTAAAGTTGCCTTGTTTTTGGTCACATCAAACAAAAGAACTCTATCAGAAGCAGTTAGGCATACTTTCACAAGGGTTCTTACACCATTCAAAATTATATAAGTTAATTTTGACATAGTGATATAAAACTCAGCCAGTTCTGCAGGTTCATGTAAGGGTACTGGTTTCATTCTCATTTTACCAATCATAAATAAAAATGATTTACCTTTAGAATCAATGCATGAGATGTAATCTTCAAGGGTACTTGCTTCCTGCATCGGCTTGTTGAAGATGTACTTGTTCTTGTAAGATAAGTATTCCATATCCAAAACCCAAATACCAACTGTTGTAACTTGGATCAAATACTTTAAAGATTTACACAGTCCACAAGCTAATGTGGTAGAATCATACTGGAAGTCCATTAATCTTGAAATAGGAGTAAAAGTATTGTTAAGGCCTATTTGTAAAATGGATGACTTAGAAGAGTGTGACTTGCTTGATGTGGCTACAAGATATTTATTATTTAAATTAAAAATGTCATCATAATCAACAAATTTGACAGTCTTTTTAACATTATAATGCTGCTTGCTAGTAACAACTTCATATATCGTGTTGTAAGAAGGCCCCACAGCCAATACATCTTCCTGTGTATAGTTTGGAGAAAGAGCCAATTGCTGTGTTTTATAATATCCTAAAGTCGTTGTTGAAATTGCATCATTCATAGGACTATAGTTAACATGTAAGCAGGGATTTAGAATTTTGACTTCAATGACCTTATGAGACTTGTCAGAATCAATGGATGAAGTTCCATATAAGTCAATGTCATCCTCGTTCATATTTATATCCAATTCTTCTGTGGCTGGTTTTTGTTCGTCTGAAAAGTGTCCATCCTCTGTTTTAGCCAATTCTCTAATCTCAACAACAGCTGTATCACCTCTTTTGAACAATAAAACCAAACTGTTGTACACATCTTCATCACTCTTGGAAGTGGAATTCAAAAACTTTGGGTTTGTGTAATAATTATGACTGGTAAAGCATAAAATTTGTAAAATTTCACTTTTTTCAGCATAAGGAAGCATTTCATCGTCCAGAAGAGTCTGGATACTGACTTTATCAATGCTGTTGTTGTTGATTACTAGTTGAATAATGACATTGTTGACAACAATCAAATTTTCAGAAATTACAGACCAGTTCGTGAATGGCTTGAAAAATGTAACATTCAAGGATTTGTAATCCTCCATGACTTTGTTGAATTGTAATTGGTCCTCATTTTCAGATATTGGGCTATCAGTGAGGATAATTTTATAATTCGTATTGAGATGTTCATCAAATAAGAACAAAGATGTATCTGTAGTTAAAAGAATATTTTTATACCAAGGTATTATTGAATGAACATCGTCTGGTAGGTTTGATAATGAGTTCAAAATAGTTGAGTAAGATCCTTCATCATCAATCTCATCAAATGTTTTTTTATCGTAAAAGTTATCATTGAATTTTAATTTAATGATCTTAAGTTTATTGGAAACACCAGGATAATTGACTTCCGAGGATCCTTTTGGTGCATAGAGAATAATCAGATTTGTTGATATTCTTTGTATATCTATAATGTTTGCTAAGTCACTATTTATCTTCTTCAAATCTATAAATTTAGAAAGAGGATTGAATTTTCTTTTTTTTACTCTTATGTTTGTAGTTGTTTCAACATTAGCTTCTAATAAGTTTAGGAAAATGATGCTATTAGGTTTCCAAAGTAAAATCCCATTGCAGCCCTTATCATTTTTACTTAAAAGCACTCCTTTGTATGGAATTTTATTTTCCAAATCGTCAAATGTAGTTTTGATATCAGGTTCAACAAATCCATATTGATGTAAAGATACAGTTTCAAATAAATCAGAAGATTCGTTGTATTGAATTATTGATAATTTGTCGTCCATAATAATAGCAATTTTATCATATTGTGTAGTGTTCGTGGAGTTTGGAATCACTAGAATATCATTTATGTTGTTGCAAGTGTATAAGTTGATACTTTTGATGAGTTTTATGATGGGTATAGGAGGATCTCTTTTTTTAATATCATCCTTTGATAGTTTCAATCTTGACACTTTAGATTTTGTTGATGACTTAACATCCTGAGAGTAAATTTGTAAGCAATTACTGTAGGTTAGGGCAAGTAATAATTTATCATTGGTTTTATTTTCTTTGCATATATTTGTACATTCAACAACCTTTTTGAATGAATCTGAAGATAATATCTCATCATAAGACAACATTTTTGCTTAGCAATTTTTTTAAAAATGTGTTAAAAAGAAAGTACCTTTTTCAACAAAACAAGTATTTACTAAAAGAACAATATAAAAATCAAATGAAAATATTAAAGTAGTTACTGTTCTAGATATATAGTAATGTAAGCACTTGGTGTTTTATAATAAGTTGTTTGTTTTATGATAGTGTGTTTCTATTTTAGTTAAATGAAAGCCCTGACATGTTATTGCAAACATTAAACAAGGGATTGATTTTATTAAAATATTATATGCCTTGGCATGTTTCTCTTGTTTTCATTTTTTTTTGGTGTGGAAAAAAAAAATTAAAATTTTTTTTTTTTGAAGAATTTGTTTGTCGGACATAAGCCATTTATAACCCATGAAAAGAGCATCACTTGGTAGCGTATTGTCAGAAAAGCGTTAGAGACAGAAAAAAAGAAAAAAGCATCACGGATGACTAAAACTTTCAAAAAAGAATAATCTTCGTATAAACATATTGAAAACTCAGTAGCCATAAGTTGAAACACTTAAATTTTTTTTATATAGTATACCAAACATACATATTTAAGTGATTATACCAACTATAATGTCAGCTTGTAATAAAGACGCTTTAACCATTGTTATCAAACTAGGATCCTCATCTTTGGTTGATGAAAAAACTAAAGAGCCTAGACTTTCTCTTATGTCAAAGGTTGTTGAGACTTGTATAAAGTTAAAAAGACAATACAACCACAGAATAATCATAGTATCATCAGGTGGTATTGCTGTTGGTTTGAAGACCTTGAACATCAATGAAAAGCCTAAGGAAATGAGAAAGAAACAAGCCATTGCTGCTGTTGGTCAAGGTAAATTAATAGCCAGATGGGATAACTTGTTCAAGCAATTCTCCCAAACGATTGCTCAAATTCTTATTACAAGAAATGACATCCTCGATTGGTCTCAGTTTAAAAACGCTCAAAACACGATGCTTGAGTTGTTGAGCATGGATGTCATTCCTATTGTCAATGAAAATGATACTATTTCCACCCAGGAAATCAAGTTCGGAGATAACGATACTCTATCAGCAATCACAGCATCAATGGTCAATGCTGATTACTTGTTCTTATTAACCGATGTTGACTGCTTGTACACTGATAATCCAAGAGTCAATCCAGATGCCAAGCCTGTGTATCTTGTCAATGATCTTGAGGAGATTTTGGGTATCGTTGATGTTTCCAAAGGTGTTGGCTCAAGTGTTGGTACCGGTGGTATGTCCACCAAGTTGATTGCTGCTAACTTGTCCACTGGAAGTGGTACTCATTGTGTTATTGCAAACTCAGAGTTACCAGAAAACATCTACAACATTGTTCAAGCTAATCATTTGATTACTTCCTCTGATCCTAATGGAGATGAATACATCAAGAACATTGAAAATAATAACATTCCTAAGCACACCATCTTCAAAAAGCATGATGAACAAAATATCTTCAAGTCTAGAGATTTTTGGATCTTACATGGGTTAGTCAGTTTAGGCAATAAAATCTACATTGATAATGGATGTAAGGAAGCCTTGACCAGAAAGAACAAAGCCGGGTTGTTACCTGCAGGTATCAAAAAAGTGGAAGGTACTTTCCACGATGGTGACTGTGTTGAGATCTTCAACATTGATGACGACAACAGCTTTGTGGGTAAGTGTATAGTTAACTACGGTTCATCTGACATTGACAAAATAAAAGGTTTGAAAAGTGACAAGATTGAAGATGTGCTAGGGTTCTTTGATAGTGAATACGTTGCTGAAAGAAGTAACTTAGCATTCCCTGTATAAATTTATAAATGAAAAATTGACATTACCAAAACATTTTCTTATAAAAGAATTATGCATATATAACTTTGTTTTTATTCTATTTTTGATTTGATGATTATTGCTGTCATGACTCTTTTTACTTTGATTAGTTAATAATTCCGGTTAATTTTTTTTAATCACAGTAGTTCAATGATGCAAATATATATAAAGAACTTCAAAAATTTAAATCAGTAGAAATGTTTTGATTCTTGTTTTCATTTGATGATTGTGGAGCTTTGGAAGGAGGAGAAACTTCTTGAATTAGAGATTTATTTACAGTACCTTGATTGAATCCTTTAATTATGATTTCTTCCCCTATAGCTTCTTCTTCATCATCCAATAGGGCCTTTGATGCAATAATATTTTGAACTTCTTTATTTTCCAAATCTTCATCATCGCTTTCCTCTTGTAATATGAAATCCAAAGTCTCATCTGATATATCATCGTTGAATATTTTGAAATGCATTTTTTTCATTATTTTGCCTTCCCATCTATTAAAGAAAAACGTCAAATCAAATTTTAATTCTAGGACTTGATAACACCAATCTATTAAAGTGTCTATATGTTCTTGATTTTCATTGTCTAAAATTGTCACTGACTCGTGGATAAGCACATTGAAGCACAAACATGGATTATCTTTCTTGTCTATGGTTTCAAAGATTGTTTCGTAAGGGAGTATTGGAATCTTGTATGAATGATTTTCTATATATGATAGTTCTAGAATATCATCTGTATTCAAAGAACCGGTGGGTTTGAGTAGACTGTTATCAGTTTTCAAGATGTTTATGAATGCTTTCTCTGATGTTGAAAGAGTGGTTTTGATACACTTGTATTTCTTACCTGTGATTTTTATGTTATTGCTGCTTTCGTTGACTTCTTTGATCAGCATTATGTGGGTATTATTTATGGTTGTTGAGTTGTCTATCTGTTATAATAATAATCGATCTGTTTGGATTGATTAGG